>NPIE01005008.1_pt1 | contig 149290 bp, 109 predicted proteins | sample 8637661 | NCBI WGS metagenome assembly NPIE01 (sample SAMN07420842, study PRJNA396082) | bioreactor metagenome | isolation source: sample BA12 brine-fed electro-methanogenic bioreactor BA | place: Japan: Kochi | collected 2016-12-09
CTGCCCTGCTCGGACTTTCCTCCCTGCCTCGCGCGAAGCGACGCAGAGCGACCACCCGACCCGCTCTCGGAATGGATCGGGACGGACTGTCGATTATCAATTATTGAATATTGATTATTGACTATTCGGTTCGGGGGTATTGTAGCAGGCGGGGGCGGTTTGTTCCAGCGGGTTTGGGGCGTGTGCGAGACGAATTCCCCTTGACGGAGTAGGGGATTATTTCTAGACTCTGGCGGCAGGCATGGGCAGGATGTCACTTGCGCGCAGGGGATTGACGGCAGGCGCCATGAGCCGACCGTTCAGACATCTGATCATGACGCGTTTCAACAGCCACCTGTATGATGCGCCGACGCAGGAGGGTCTCGAGCCTCACGCGTGGATGGAGCATCGGCTGCGGCTGTTCGAGGCTTTCACGCTGCCGTCGCTGGCGAACCAGAGCTGTCAGGATTTCACCTGGCTGATTGCGATGGATCCTCGGACAGCGGACGCACATCTCCAGCGGATAGAGCGTCTGTGCCTGACGAACATGCGACTGGTCTTTCCGGTCCCCGGCGCGGACGGGTGGCTGGCGGCGCTGCCGGCGGGACCGTACGATCTGCTCACGACGCGGATCGACAACGACGACGCCTTCCATCGTGACGCGGTGGCGGTTTTGCACGCGACCTATCGCGCGCATTGCGAGACGCCGGCTCGGCCGTGGGTGATAGTCTTTCCGTTCGGGATCATCCTCGACCTGCAGGAGCAGCAGGGCTGGCTGATGGAGTACTGGGTCAACAACTGCCCTACTCTGGTGGCGGACGGGGAGCGTCCGCAGACGGTATGGCAGTGGCAGCACGATCAGATCCCGGAGGTGATCGGCCGGCGATATATCCGCGACATCCCCTACTGGCTCCAGGTCATCCACAGCCGGAATTTGCGCAACGCAGTGGACAGCGAGAACCCGAACCGAAAGGTGCACAAGGACATCCCGGTGAAGCCAGCCCATTTGCGGGCCTTCGGCGCCGATCCGGATCACCTGCCTGCCGCCTGACCGTCACGCGTGCAAGTCAGTTGGCCTTTACGACTTCGATGTGTTTCTTGTAGTGGGCGTCGTCGGTCTCGGGGTAGTCCATGCGGTAGTGGACGCCTCGGCTTTCCTTGCGCAATTCGGCGGCGTGGGTGACCAGCAGCGAGACGGTGAGCATATTCTGGCATTCCCATCCGACGGGGGCGTCGAAGATTTTGTCCATGACGTAGCGGTGCCAGAAGCGGATGATCTCTTCGGCCTCGGTCAGGGGCTGGGCCTTGCGGGTGATGCCGACGTTGCGCCACATCAGGGCGCGGAGGCTGTTGCGGACGTCGGCGGCGTCGAGTTGGCTGCGGTCGGAATGCGGGATCTGGTACTTGATGAGCGGATGTTTCAGGGAGGCGGCATCGACCGGCGCCTTTTCCACGACCTGGCGCCCGGCGATGGTACCGAAGACCAGCCCTTCCAGGAGCGAGTTGCTGCCGAGGCGGTTGGCGCCGTGCAGACCGGTCGAGGCAACCTCGCCACAGGCGTAGAGGTTCTCGATACTCGTTCGGGCGAAGGCATCGGTAAGGACGCCACCAATCATGTAGTGGGCGCTGGGGCGGACGGGGATGAGGTCGTGGCTGACGTCGATATCGAAGCTCTCGCAGAGATCGCTGATCAGGGGGAAGCGTTTGGCGAAGTACTCCTTGCTGAGGTGGCGGACGTCGAGAAAGACGTGGGTGGACTCGGTCTTGCGCATCTGGGCGAGGATGGCCCGGCTGACGACGTCGCGCGGAGCCAGTTCGGCGGCGGGGTCGTACTCGCTCATGAAGCGGTGGCCATTGGTGTCGAGCAGATAGGCGCCTTCGCCTCGGAGGGTTTCGGTGATGAGGGCCCGGGAGGCGCCGGCGATATAGAGCGTGGTCGGGTGGAACTGGACGAACTCGAGGTCGCGCAGCACGGCGCCGGCTCGGTAGGCCATGGCGAGTCCGTCGGCGGTGGCGCCGGAAGGGTTGGTCGTCTCGCGGTACAGTTGGCCGACGCCACCGCTGGCGAGGATGGTGGTGGCAGCCCAGATGATCTGCAATCCGCGTTGCGGCTCGTATCCGACGATGCCGACGCAGCGTTGTTCGTCGTCGGTCAGGAGATCGACGGTGAAGAAGTTCTCGATCACTCGGATGCCGGGGGTGCTGCGGACCTTGGCGATGAGGGCTTCGGCGATGGCCCGTCCGGTCTCGTCGCCATGGGCGTGGAGGATGCGGGCGTGTGAATGGCCTCCCTCGAGCGTGATGTCCATTTGGCCATCGACGAGATCGAAGGCGGTACCCCACTGCTGCAACTGGCGGATGAGTTCGGGGCCCTGGCGGACCACCAGATCGACGATTTGCTCGTCGCAGATGCCGCCTGCGGTCTTGAAGGTATCGGCGATGTGGGACTCGAAGGAATCCTGCTGGTCGAGCACGGAGGCGATCCCGCCCTGGGCCTTCCAGGTGTTGCTCTCTTCGAGGGTGCCCTTGCAGACGACCACGACGTTGCGGTGATCGGCAGCCTCGATGGCGGCGCAGAGGCCGGCCAGCCCGGCGCCGACGACAACGCCGTCGGCGAAGAGCTGATTGGTGGAGATCGAGTCGACGTTGACGAGGTAGCGGCGGGGTTCGCCGAAGCGGACCTGCTCGGCTTTGGTGGTCCCGGGACTTCTGTGATGCTGCTTCATGATTCTGTGGCCTTCCAGAGTCAGCCGCTGCGTGCAGCGGCGGAAAACGTAGATGCCTTCACAGGCAAAGACCGGTCAATATACCGGAAATCGGCCGGGCTGCAAACAAGGAAGAAGGGGAGAGTTGCGTGGGTGCCTGTGCACGTCTTAGGGCATGCGCATGTTGGCCCTTGGGAGCATCTGGGTGACAGCCTCATCCGCCACAGGCGGATGGGGATGGTTCCCACTGGACAGGCCGTTTCATCTCTATCGGACAGACGCATTCGCCATTCCCAAAGCTCCGTTTCACTACGCTTTGAGGCTGCCACCTGCCAGGATATTCTCATAGCCCGGCCTTTGGCCGGAACCAAAGGAAGAAGCGGAAGCCCTCGGAAGGAAAGAGGCATCCATCCTTGATATGCTGGTTGTGTTCCAGTTCAACCACCTTTTTCAAGGAGGATGCCATGAACGCCTTTGTCGAGAAGCACCAGAAACACATTAGAGGGATTCTCAGCGGCTGGGACCGCCTGGTTTTTCGCGGGACGCTTCGTTTGATCGCCCATCTGGCGGGAATGTGTTCCTACCTGCGGTCTCGTCACATTCTCCTGAAGGATTTCAAAATGCATGCCCAGCGTCTCACGGGCGAATTGATCCAAGCCTCGGCCGCTCAAGTGCAGAAGGAGGGCCGCCCGAATCTGTGTTTGCCCTCGGCTCGGACCAACAAGGAACAGATCGCTTTGAAGATCGCCGCCCGAGATGGCGTGCGGCAGGGACGCGTCTGTATGCTGCGGACGATCAAACCTTGTTCGACCTACGAGCTTCACCGCCATCGCCAGGCCAAGCGACTGGAACTTCAACAAGTCCCCAGTAAATGCCTGCATCTCTACCATTACTGGTACGACGTCTATTTCGGCTTCATGGGCGCCCGCATCCCGACGTGGTTTCCCTTTGCCGTCCAACTGTGGATCAACGGCCGGGAGTGGTTGGCCCGACAGATGGATCAGGAAGGGTTGGCGTATCGCCGTTGCGACAATTGCTTCCCGTGGATCGCCGATTTTCCTCGCGCCCAGGCGTTGATGGACCGTCTGCACACGACCGACTGGCGTGCGCAGCTTGACCGGATGGCCCACGACCTGAGTCCTGCCCATGAGACGATATTTGACGGGTTTGCTCTGCGTCACTACTGGAGCAGTCATCAGAGCGAGTGGGCCACGGACGTCGCCTTTGATCGCGCCGAGACCCTGGGCGGTATCTATCCCCAACTCGTACGCGGGGCCATGATCGCCTTCGATTGCGGGGACGTGCTGCGATTCCTGGGCCGGCGGTTCCGTTCGAGCAGCGATGAAGAGGTCACCAGCAGCTACCGGGATCGGCCCGAAGGGATCCGGATCAGGCACCAGAGCTACACCAACTCGGTCAAAGCCTATGACAAGGCCGGCTCGATCCTGAGGACCGAGTGCACGATCAACAATCACCGGGTCTTCTCCGTTCATCGCCCCTCCCAGCAGGACCCCCAGGGTCCGCCCAAGTGACTTCGGATGAGCAAGGGCATCGCTGACCTGTATGCACGCAGTTCCGTCTCCGCCCACATCAATGACCGCTATCTCGAAGCCCTGGCGACGCTCGATACCACCGCCCGTGTCGAACAGGTCGTCTCTCCCATCTGCCGCCGGCACGTCTCCAAAGGCAAATCGATCCGGGCCCTGCGGCCCTGGTCCGCGCCAGACCAACACTTGTTGCGGTCCATTGCGACGTGCGGTTTGGCCGGAGACTTCCGCAATCGCGACATCGCCACGCGTCTCTATCCAGACCGCGCGCCCCAAGACGCCTCCGCCAAAGTGACCTACCTCCTGCGCCTGTTACGTGAGCACAAGATCATCCGCCGTCTGCCCAGGACGCGCCGTTGCCCCCTCACATCCGACGGCGCCCAAATCATCGCCACCATCTTCCTGACGCAAAACGCCACCATCCAACAAGGCCGCCGCATGAACATCTGGAAATCCTTTTCACTTCTCACGGGTTAGTAGCACACACTTGCGGGGGCAATCCAAAGCGGGTTATTGGGCTTTGCGTTCGAGGATGATCTCGTCGGCGAAGACGCGGTCGTCGTTGGCGTATTTCGAGAAGAACTGCTGCAAGTCCCCGGTGGCGGCGGTGAGGACGGGGCGGTCGTCGACGGATTCGAAGGCCAGCGGGCTGGGGCGGGTCTCCAGCAAGGCGGATATTTTCTCGTCGTCGGTCGCCCAAAGGGTCAGGCGGTTGCCACTGAGATTGACCTTGAGGAAGGTGTGGGCGCGGACGAAGAAGAAGGCATTGTAGAAGAGCTGCGTCTGCTGGGGATCGTCGTGGCCCGAGGGCAGAACATCGGGGAAGATATCCAGGAAGTAGCGGCTGTCGAGTTTGACGAGGCAGGCGAAGAAGGAGCCCCGGCGTCCTTCCGGGTCGGTCAGACTCAGGTGGTAGACCTTCTCGACATCGTCTTTCAGGGCATCGGGCAGCGTATCGGCGTCGGCTTGGCCCAGACGGGCGAATTGCCAAGCGCTGTTGGTGTCGCTGGGGTTCTCCAGCCAGATGCCCAGGAGGTGCTCGTCGAAGACGAGGGTGTCCTGCGTGTAGAGCGGGTGGAGCGAGATGACGGGCACGCAACCACCGAGGAGGATCGTCAAGCCATAGAAAAGCACGTTTTTCGCCTTCATGCCCAATCTCCTTCACTACGAGGGTTATTGTCGAGTATGGTACGGGATCTTCATGATACCGCTTGAGGAGCTGGCTGCAAAGTCGCTTGCGAAGATGCGGGCGAATCGCTACATTGCACGACCCCGAAGGGGGCATGGCTAACGTCCACGTTTGCAGAACTGTCATGAGGAAGGAAGAATGCCGGAATCAGCACCTGTCGCCTGGATCGTCATCGGATTGTGCGCCTTTATTGTGGGGGCGGCGAAGACGGGGATTCCCGGGATCGGGATTCTGCCGGCGTTGCTGATGGCGCAGGTACTGCCGGCGCAGGAATCGACGGGGATGCTGTTGGGGCTGCTGATTCTGGGGGATTTGTTTGCGGTCACCTATCACCGGCACAACGCGGAATGGTCGCATATGCCACGTCTGCTGCCGGCGGCATTCGCGGGGATCGTGGCGGGGCATCGGATCATGAAGCACATCAGCGACGAGCAGCTCAAGCCGGTGATCGGCGTGATCGTGCTGGTGATGCTGGGTTTGAACTGGTGGCGTACGCGATCGCGAGGGGAGGAACTGCACGTGCCCACCCAATGGTGGTTTGCGGTGGGGCTGGGCTTTACCGCGGGGCTAACGAGCATGATGGCCAACGCGGCGGGACCGGTGATGATCATCTATTTCATCGCGATGCGGCTGCCCAAGGTCGCCTTCGTGGGCACGAGCGCCTGGTTCTTTTTCGTGGTCAACTGGCTCAAGGTGCCCTTCAGCGCCAGTCTCGATCTGATGACGGCGGAGTCGGTGAAGATCAATCTGATGATGATCCCGGTCATCGGGATCGGCGCACTGGCGGGCGTGATCTTTCTCAAACGCATCCCACAGAAGGTCTTCAATGCGGCCATGCAGATCCTGGCTGCGGCGGCGGCGATCAAACTTTTGTTCTGAAACTGCGTATCGATCACTGGCGAACGAAACCGACGCAAAATCCGGGCAAGACCATGAACGAATCCACCGAACAGGACCGACTAGACCAAGCCCATGAGCGGATGGTGCGGAAGGACCTTCAGGGTCGGGATATTACGGACCCGGAGGTTCTGCGGGCGATGCGGGAGGTTCCTCGGGAGGCGTTCGTTCCCCAGGAGTACCGGGGGCAGGCGTATGCGGACGGTCCGTTGCCGATCGGGGAGGGTCAGACGATTTCGCAGCCTTATATCGTGGCGTTGATGACGCAGTTGCTGAAGCTGGAGCCGGGGTGCGAGGTGCTGGAGATCGGCACGGGCAGCGGGTATCAGACGGCGGTTCTGGCCCATTTGGCACGGAAGGTATACACCATCGAGAAGTTCGAGGCGCTGTCGTCGCGGGCCCAGGAGGTGCTCGGCGGGCTGGGTATCGAAAATGTGGAATTTCGGATCGGCGACGGCAGCGCGGGATGGCCCGAGGGGCGGACGTTCGACCGGATTATCGTGACGGCGGCGACGCCCGATCTTCCGGCGCCGGTCGTGGAGCAACTGGCGGAGGGCGGTTCGATCGTCGCGCCGGTGGGCACGGGTACGAGCCAGATGCTGGTGGTCGCGGAGAAATTCCGGGGCAAGCTCGTGGAGCAGCACGTGTGCGGCTGCCGGTTCGTGAGGCTGGTCGGGGAGCACGGATTCAGCGCGTGAGGGCAAGTCCCGCTGGCCTGAGGCAGGCGAAGCTGGTATCATGCCTGCCACCATGAAGCCAGGAGAACGTCCAGGAGCAGAATCCACGTCGCAACCGGCTCAGCACACCGAGAGGGCTGAACCGTTGCACGAGCGCAGTTATGATCGAGGGGGGATCACCGCTTCGACGGCGGTGCAGTACGTCAAGGGGGTGGGGCCCGCGCGGGCGAAGACGTTTGCCCAGATGGGGGTCGAGACGGTCGGCGATCTGCTGGAATACTATCCGCGGGACTGGGTTTTCGCGCCGAGCCCGATTAAAATCGGCGAGCTGGGAGCCAACGAGACGGCCAGCATCATCGGGCTGGTGGAGTCGACCGACTATCAGAACTACCGGCGTCCGCCTTTGTTCGAGGCGATGGTGGGCGACGAGACGGGCACGTGTCGGGTGGTGTGGTTTCATGGGGGGTATCTGCGGAACCAGCTCCAGCCGGGACAGGTCGTGATGCTCTCGGGCAAGGTCACGCTGTTCAAGCACCAGCTTCAGATGACGAATCCGAAGTTCATGGTGCTCGATCAGGCGCAGGCGCGGCCCGATCTGTACTTCAGCGGGGGCGTCTATCCCGCTTCGGCGCATCTGTCCAGCGCGCAGATCAAGCGGATCATCGTGCCCCTGCTGGAGAAGCTCGACGATCTGGTGTGCGAATTCTACGACGAGAGCTTCCGCAAGCAGAACCTGCTGATCGAGCGCAAGGAGGCATTTGCGTGGATCCACATGCCGCCCGACGAGGAGAAGCTGGCCCAGGCCAAGCGCCGGCTGAAGTATGATGAGTTGTTTCTGATGCAGCTCGGTCTGGGACTTCGGCGGTACCGGACGAAGCACTTTTCATCGGCGGTGGCGTGCACATATTCGGAGGAGATCGATAGTCGGATTCGCAAGCGGTTTCCGTTCCTGCTGACCGAAGACCAGAACGAGTGCATCGGGGAGATCGTCGCGGACATGGGGCGGACGGAACCGATGAACCGCCTGCTCCAGGGGGACGTCGGTTCGGGCAAGACGGTGGTGGCGCTGTATGCGGCGCTGCTGGCGGTGGCGAACAAGACGCAGGTGGCGATCATGGCGCCGACGGAGATCCTGGCGTCGCAGCACTTCATCAGCATGGAACGGTATCTCAGGAACAGCCATGTCCGTCGGGTGCTGATTACAGGGGGGCTGACGGGCACGAAGCGCACGGAGCTGCTGGAGCAGATCCAGCGGGGGGAGATCGACATCGTGGTCGGCACGGTGGCTCTGCTGCAAAAGGATATCGAATTCCGCAAGCTCGGGCTGGCGGTGGTGGACGAACAGCACAAGTTCGGGGTGCACCAGCGGGCGGACCTGCGCAAAGACGGGACGCCCCACTGCCTGGTGATGACGGCGACACCGATTCCGCGGACGCTGGCGATGACCGCGTTCGGGGACCTGGACGTTTCGATCATCCGGCACACGCCACCGGGACGGGGGGCCATCATCACGCGCTGGGTGGATCGGGAGCACCGTAGCGACGCCTACAACTTCATTCGCGAAAGGCTGAGGGCGAAGAAACAGGCGTACTTCGTGTATCCGCGCATCGCGGCGGTCGAGGAAACGGGCAAGGACATTCAAGCGGCCACCGACGCGTGGAAGGAATTGTCGGAGGCGGTATTCCCCGAGTTCAACGTGGCGCTGCTGCACGGGCAGATGCCCTCGGCGGAGAAGCAGCGGATCATGGGCGAGTTTCGCAAGGGGCGGATCGACGCACTGGTTTCGACGGTCGTGATCGAGGTGGGCGTCGATGTCCCCAACGCGACGATCATGGTGATCGAGGCGGCGGACCGATTCGGGCTGGCGCAACTGCACCAGCTTCGCGGGCGGATCGGACGGGGAGAATCCAAATCGTTTTGTCTGCTGTTCGCGGAGACGGAGAACGAGGTCGCGCGCAGCCGGCTGGACGTGATGACGCGGACGAACGACGGGTTCGAGATTGCGGAGCAGGATCTGCGGATTCGGGGGCCGGGGGAGCTGTTCAGTGCCCGTCAGCACGGGCTGCCCGACCTGAAAATCGCGAACATCATCGACGACTCGGAGTTGCTGGTGATGGCGCGGAAGCACGCGTTCGAGCTGGCGGCGCGGGATCCGATGCTCACGGCGCCCGAGCATCGCAACATCCGTCGGACGCTGTTGGCCAAGTTCGGCGATTCCATCGGACTGGCGGACATCGCGTGACCTGGAGAGGGCGGAGACCATTGCGATGCACGTGACAGGAAGCACAGGCTTTTGGCCATCCCCAATCCCGATTGCATCGGGATTGAAGCTGCCACCCAGCGACCTCGGCGAATGGAAAACACCGATGCGCTAGAATCGGGCCAGACACCACGCCTTTGTCCCTCCTGCGATTTTGCTGGAAGTCCGCCGGAAGAAAGGGTAAAAGGCCGCTGTGAAACGGATCGACGATAAGGACCTGAAACCGAGCGATATCCATGCGCATCGCGTATAAGAACATCCAGATCGAGAAGAGTCTGACGGTGATCAAGGCGGTCACGTCGGCCATGGTGGTGGCCTCGTTCGTCATTCTCTTCGGGTTCGAAGAGCCCCTGCTGCCGGTATCGATCCTGTTTCGCGTGCAGATCGGCATGCTCAGCATTTTCCTGATCGGGAAAGTCATTCGTCTTTTCAACGCTCAAAGGAAGAGAGAGTACCTGTACGCCAACTGGTTCGAGATTCCGATGCTGGTGACGCTCGGGGTCGTCGTGCTGACGTCGAGGCGCTGGTTCGGGGACACGGAGCCCGGGCATGTGCGGCATCTGGCGGTGGGCGTGTACCTGATCATCGAAGTGACGGTGAAGATCTGCATCGCGTCGGTGGGCCTGGCGGCTACAGGCAAGAATCCCACCAAGATGCTGATCGTCAGCTTTGTCGTCCTGATCCTCGTGGGCGGCGGGCTGCTCATGCTCCCGCGGGCGTCGGCGGTGGAGTCGCTGAGCCTGGTCGATGCGATGTTCACCGCTACCAGTGCGACCTGCGTGACGGGTCTGGTGGTCAAAGACACCGGTCGGGACTTCACGTTCATGGGACAGGTGATCATTCTGGTGCTGATCCAGCTTGGCGGGCTGGGGATCATGGTCTCCGGCGCCGTGTTCGCCCTGCTGCTGGGTCAGGCCTTCAGCATCCGCGAATCGGTGGCCATGCAGGACCTGCTCAGCGCGCAGACGCTCAGTCGGATCGGGAACATGATCTTCTTCATTTTCGTTTCGACGGTGGTGATCGAGGGGGCCGGTGCGATTCTGCTGTATCCGATGTGGGACAACATCCCCGCCTGGGAGGGAGAAGGCCATTCGCAGTGGTTCTGCAGCATTTTTCACTCGATCAGCGCGTTCTGCAACGCGGGTTTCGGGCTCTTCAGCGACAGCCTGATCCGCTACAATCGGCAGTGGCAGACGTATGCGGTCGTCTGTCCGCTGATCATCCTGGGCGGACTGGGGTTCGGGGTGCTGTACAATCTGGTCAGCATGGGCGGCAACCGGACCGTGCGGTTTTTCAGGAAGCGATCCAGGCAGCACCACCAACTCCAGATGGAGCTTCCCCGACGGATGCGTCTTCAGACGAAGGTGGTGTTGAGCGTCAGCGCGGTGCTGATCGTGTTCGGGCTGCTGACGATTCTGCTGTTCGAGCGGTATACGGGGCGCTCGTCGGCAGGGCGAAGTCCGGACGTGCTGGGCGCGTTGTTTCAGTCGGTGACGGCTCGGACGGCGGGGTTCAACACGGTGGATATCGCGGCGATGACGCCTTCGAGCAAGATCGTGCTGATGCTGCTGATGTTCATCGGGGGCTCCCCCGGTTCGGCGGCGGGCGGGATCAAGACGGTCACGTTGGCGGTGATCGTCATGACGGTGATGGCGACGCTGCGCAAGCGGGGGGAGGTCGAGATGTTCCGACGGTCGGTGCGTCCGATCATCGTGGGGCGGGCGATCACGGTCGCGCTGCTGTTCCTGGTCGTGCTGTTTGGGACGACGCTCGCGCTGAGCGTCACGGAGGGGCCCTTGGCGGAGGGGTTCACGATGCTGGACATCCTGTTCGAATCGGGCTCGGCGCTAGGCACGGTGGGGCTCAGCACGGGGGTGACTCCCACTTTGACGACGGTCGGGAAGATCATCATCATCGTCGTCATGCTGATTGGGCGTCTGGGACCGCTGACGTTGCTGGCGGCGCTGACGTTCAATCTGAAACCGATTCGGTACAACTATCCGGACGAGCCAGTCATCGTGGGCTGATCCGCCATGGGGAAAGCCCTCTTTGGCGGATACCGCCGGCAACGGGCGTCGGCACTATCGTTTCCAGAAAGAAGGCAGGAACAAACACAGGACCACCATGATCTCCAGGCGGCCCAGGATCATGAGGAAGGCCAGGAAGAGCTTGGCGGGGGTCGAGAAGAAGGCATAGTTGCCCGTCGCGCCGACCCGATTCAGTCCGGGGCCGATGTTGTTCAGGGTGGCCGCCACGGAACTCAACGCGGTGATCATATCGAGCTGTTCGCCCGGCTCGGCGCAGCAGCTATTGTGCAGAACGAAGAGCAGAAGGGTCGAGAGGAGGAATACGACCAGGACGATGCCGACGTAGGCAGTCACATGTCGGCGTACGTTCTTGTCCAGGGCCCTTCCGCCGATTTTCAGCGTCCGGACGGCACGAGGGCGAAAGACACTGGCCACCTCCAAGGCAATGATCTTGACGAAGAGGACGATGCGGATCACCTTAATCCCGCCTCCGGTCGATCCGGCGCAGCCTCCCACGAACATGAGAAGCAAGAGAAGCCAGCGTGACAGATCGGGCCAGGCATTGAAATCGGCGGTACAATAGCCTGTGGTGGTCATGATGGAGACCGCTTGAAAGCCGGCATCGCGCAGAGCGCTTCCGAGGTGATAGGGTTCGGGGCCATTAAGAAGCACGTCGGTCGTCAGCAGAGCGACTGCGGCGAACACGATCAGCAGATACACCTGAAACTCGCGGTTTCCGATGACTCTGCGCCAGTTTCCGGTCAACAGGATGGCATACAGATTGAAGCTGGTGCCAGCCAGGAGCATGAAAACGATGATCGTGATCTCGAATCCCAGGTTATGGTACTGGCCGATACTGGCGTTGAGCGTGCTGAATCCGCCGGTGGCCATCGTTCCGAACGTATGACAGAGGGACTCGTGCAGGTTCATGCCCTGGAGCATGAGAACGACGACCTCGACGGCGGAGATGGCGACGTAGATCTTCCACAGGAGCAATGCCGCGGAACGGATTCTCGGCTTGAGCGGTTCGTCCGGCAGGCCCGGCACTTCGGAGATGACCATGTGCTTGGCCCCGGCGCCGGCCTGGCCAAGGACGGCGACGAACAACACGACAATCCCCATTCCGCCCAGCCAGTGCGTGAGACTGCGCCAAAAGAGAATCGCGCGGGGCAGTTCCTCGGGTGCGGGAAAGACACTGGCGCCGGTGGTGGTGAAGCCACTGACGCTCTCAAAGACGGCGGCGCCGCCCATACTGAACCAGTGATCGTACAGCGGCGAAAGCACGCCGGAGAAGATGTAGGGCAAGGCGCCCAGAACCCCGCACAGAAGCCACCCCAGGGCGACCACTGCGATGGCCTCCTTGCGGTACATCTTCTTGTCGCGTATCTTCTTGTGGGTGAGAACGAGGCCGACGGCGATACAAACAGCAATGGACACGAGGAAGCCATACGCCACCCGATGGGCCCCCTCCTCGTGCCAGTCGACAAACGCCCACGCGAGGCTCGTGCTCATACACGCGCCCACCAGGAAGACTAATATACCCAGTTGTCGAAAGACCAGTCGAAAGTTCACAGCATCCGGTGTCCTTCTGTCTTCATGAATTCCGGCGTCGATCGGAGAACGGTGCGTCTTTCCGTTCCCCAGCGGATCAGGCGGGCGCTAGCCTGCGAAACGGCCGATCAGCCTCTTCCTTTCCCTGGATTTGCCGATGATCAGGAGGACGTCGTCCAGTTTCAACTCCGTACTGCCGCTGGGAACGATGATCTGTTCGGCGCGTTTGATCAGCAGGATCAACGTGTTTTGGGAGAGAGGAATGTCCTTCAGCCTGCGTCCGCTCAGGGTTGCGTTGGTCAGGTGCAATTCGAGGATTTCGGCTTCGCCGGCGCCCATATCGGCCAGCGAGCGTCCTTTCCCCTTCTGGAGCAGGGTCAAGACTTCGCGGGCCATGATCGCGCGGGGGCTGACCGCATGGTCGATGCCCAGGTCCTCGGTCAAGTGCACGAAGTCAGGGCGCCGAATCAACACGAGGGTTTTGCCCACGCCGAGCCTTTTCACCTGCAACGCACTCATGATATTGACTTCATCATAGGCACTGGTGGCAATGAAGAAGTCGGCGGTGTCCACATGCTCCTCCATCAGCAGGTCCAGCTTCGTTCCGTCTCCCTGCAACACGGTCGCCGTCGGCAAGGCATGGGAAAGCCGCTCGCAACGCAACGGGTCCTGTTCAATGATGGTCAGACGAAAGTCGTTCGGCTTGAGCCTTCGCGCCAGGCCCAGGGCGATGCGTCCTCCGCCGAGAATGACGATCCTCTGGCGGTCCGACCTCTCCCATTTGAAGTTCTTCCGAAATTCGCTGACCTTCTCCGTTTCGCCGATGAGGACGGCGGTATCTCCCGCCTGCAGAACGGTATCGCCGGCGGGGATGACCAGTTCCGTGCTTCTCGTGATGCACGCGATTCTCACGTCCTTGGGAATCCCCAACTCGCTGAGCTTCCTGTCCACATACCGGGACCTCTCCCCCACGATGACCTGTCTCATGGCCACCGTTCCCTGGGCGAAATGCTCGACGGCGAGGGATCCGGGATTGCGGATGAAGGAGGCCATTTCCAGGGCGGCGAACATATGCGGACTGAACATCTCATCGATGCCGAAGTGCGCCTGATAGGAAAAGGCGGGATCCTCTCGAAGGACCGCTTCGTCAATGCGGGCGACCGTTTTGGCGGCTCCGAGACGACCGGCGACGGAAGCGGATACGAGGTTCACCTCTTCGTTGGCGGTGAGCGAGAGAAACAGATCGCACCTGGCGACGGCGGCGTTTCTCAACACCTGTACGGAGGAGGCATTTCCGCTGATGACGTTGACATCAAGCGATTGCGACAGTTCTTCGGCTCGGAGGGGGTCGAGTTCGACGATCGTGACATCATGTCCTTCGTCGGTTATTCTCTCGGCGATATACGTTCCGACCTCACCTGCTCCGGCGATGACGACGTTCATAGGTTCCTCGCGGTCCTTACGCGCTCAGCCGGTTGACTCCCCCACGGCCGGGCTCCTTCGCTGGCATCGTGCTGCAATCACGAAAGCGGCTATGTTACCCTATCTGGAGATCCTGTAAAGACTTGAGATCAAAATCCAAAGACACCGATGTTCCCATTGTATCATGTATACGGTCTGAGGGGGCACAAATACGCCAGCGCCGAACCGGGGGGCCTGACGCAGCGTTGACGGTCGGCAGCACAAGGGCGGCGCCTCGTCGCTGACCGAGCGGTCGCGCCTCGGCCCGACCGAAGGCGCCGTGCGGCTTTGACAAGCGCAGGAGAAGGGACTATCATCATCGGCGTATGGGTTGGACGACCGAGCTGCTGACGTTGCGGGCGGTCTCATCGTTCAATTTGAAATCGACCCGGCCCCATCGCCCGGCTCTGGGCAAGGGTGGTGCGCTGGCGGCTCCGACGACGGTCCGTGTGGGGTTATGGGAGTGATACATGAGACGATTTGCGGTGATAGGCCTGGGACGCTTCGGGCAGAAACTGGCGATTGCCCTGGCGATGAGCGGGTCGGAAGTCATTGCCATCGACCGGGATCGCAATGAGGTGGAGTTGATCGGCGATCAGGTCAGCCACGCGGTGCGCCTCGACAGCACGGATGAGGCGGCCATGAAGGCCCAAGGGGTCGACAAGGCCGACGTCGCCATCGTTGCGCTGGGGCAGGACAGCTTCGAGGCCGCCATTCTGACGGTGGTCAACCTGCGCCAGATGGGCGTCAAGCAGGTATACGCACGAGCGGAGAGTCTCATCGCGGGCGAGGTCTTCTCGAAGGTCGGCGCAACCGAGGTGATCTATCCGGAAATCGAATCGGCCCAGCGATGGGCATACAAGCTGATCGCGCCGCAGATCGGCGAGAAGATCGATTTCGCACCGGGCTACAGTCTCGCCAGGGTCAAGGCGCCGCCCAGTTTCGACGGCAAGACGGTGATGGATCTGCAACTGCGACAGAAGTACAAGGTGAACTTGGTGATCATCAAGCGCAACGACGAAGCGAAGGCGCGGAAAGACGAGAAGGAATCGATCATCAACATCCCGATGCCCGACACGATCGTCTACGCGGACGATATCCTGATGGTGGCGGGTTCGGACACCGACCTGGCGAAGCTGCCCCAGGAATAACTGCTGTGGATTGTACAGGTGCTTCTTCGGGCGCGCCCCTTTCACGCGAGAGCGATGGCTCCTATGCGGAAATCGACGGTCAGACGGTGCCTCCGAAGGAAGTCCAGTCCGAGGAGCCCGTCCACGCTCGCGCTGGGAGGAAGCGTATGAGCCAGGACGCGGAACCAATCACGTTGCTGGCCAAGCGCGTCAATTCGGTCAACAGAGAGGCAGGGGGCAAATTCGACGCCGCTGCCCGTGGTGACCTGTATGCGTTCGGGCGTGAGGGATGGGTCATATCCTATGGCTGTCAACAACGCGACATTGAGCATCGTTGCCGTAGCTCCTGTGTCCAGCGCCAGGCGCAGGACGATGCTGCCGGCAGGCCCGAATACCTCGGCTTGAACCACAACAAGTCCGCGTTCGGGATTGAACGAATCGTTCATAAGACGACAGCCGTTTGTTCGGGGATTTCCCCGGTGTAGACAATGGCCGAGCGTTTGGGGCGTAGCACCACCGCTTTGCGATAGACCTCATCGCGGTCCCGGCTGTGATGGAGCACTCTGCCGGCTAAGACGTTGAGCCTATCATCGGTGCGCGGGTCTCCCAGCAAGACCCACTCCGAGTCAAACTGCGACCGAATTTCCGCCATGGTCATCTCATGTTCCATGTCGAATCTCCTGACACCCCCTGCGATCACATAACTATTATACCACGAAGAACAAAAGACCATAGACGATTTTCGGACTTGCATGCATACCCAAGGTCCTATATCCCGGGCAGCGAGGCAGAGTCCTTGCGGCGATACGGAGAAGGCGCTGCTGCGAACCGCGAGTCCTCCAGCGTTCGTGAGGACCCTTGGAGGAATGCCCCTCCATACTACTCCCGGCGGTGGTGGCGGAGGAGGTGGAGGAGGTGTTGCATGTCGTCGGGGAGCGGGGCTTCGAACTTGACGCGCTGCTCGGTGGTGGGGTGGGTGAATTCGAGGGTCCAGGCGTGGAGGGCGCAGCGGTTGATGACGGGCTCTTCGACGGCGGGCTCGGCGTCGGCGAGTTGCCAGGGGTAGACGAGCTTTCCGCCGTACATGTCGTCGGCGACGATGGGGTGCTTGAGGTGCGAGAGATGGACGCGGATCTGATGGGTGCGCCCGGTGCGGGGTTTGCAGTGGATCAGGGAGAACCCGCGAAAGGCCTCGATCACCTCGTAGAAGGTGACCGCTTCCTTGCCGGTTTCGGGACGGATCGCGTATTTCTCACGGATCTTCGGATGGACGCCAAGGGGGGCGTCGATCCGGTCGGCGGTCAGTTCGGGGGTGCCGTGGACGATGGCGAGATAGCTCTTCTCGACCTGTCGAAGTTCGAACTGTTTCGCGACTTTCCACTGGGCCATGTCGTGCTTGGTGACGACCATGACACCGGTGGTATTGCGGTCGAGGCGATGGACGATTCCGGGGCGGAACTCGCCGAGCCCGCTGGAGAGTTGTTCGGAATAGTGCGCGAGGGCGTTGACCAGGGTGCCGTGCTTGTTGCCCCGGGCGGGATGGACGATCAGGTCGGGCGGCTTATTGAGGATGATCAGATCGTCATCTTCGTGGATCACGTCGAGGGGGATGTCTTCGGGCTCGATCTCCTTCTTCTCGGGCTCGGGGAGCACGAACTCGATCACGTCGCGGTGGCTGAGCTTGAAGCTGGGTTTGACGGGCTGACCGTTGACCTTGACGGTTCCGGCCTTGATGGCATTCTGGATGAAATGCCGGCTGAGGTTGCGGAAACGGCCGTGCAGGTACTTGTCGATCCTCCGCTCGCGTATGGAGACGCCCACATGAAGCGTCAGCGGTTGACCATAGACTTCGGGCAACTCACACATGGTACGTCTGTCAATTCCCCGCCGGCTCGTTGGGTTCGGGTGCGGCGCCGTCCGTTGCCGCGTTGGCATCGGGAGCGGCGACGGGGGCTTCGTTGGTCTCGGGCACCGTCGGTGCGGCGGATGTTTCATTAGGCGCAGGGATCACGATCGGCCCGTTGGTGTCGGGCGGTCCGATCTGGATTTGCGGGGCAGAGGCTTCGGGCTTGGGCTGCGGCGCCGGTTTGAAGCTCACGGGGCTGCGATAGTCGTCGACGGTCATAACGCGAAAGGCTGCGGCCCGCTGGGCGGCGGTCCCTGCGTAGTCGGGATTGTCCGCGACTTGCTGGTAGATCTGTTTCGCCTGGTCGAAATTGCCCAATCCCTCTTCGCACAAGCCCAGACCGAATTGTGCCGTAGCGGCCAAGGCGGGAGCATCGGCGGCGAGGCCCAGGGCCTGTTGATAACTGGTCTGTGCCTGTCCGATCTGGCGGGCAAGCTCCTCGCTACCGGCGCCGGTGAGGCGGTAATGCAGCTCGGCCCGCAGGGCTTCGGCCTGTTTGATCAGGGCCAGGGCGGCCATGCGCTTGTTTCCGCTGTCCTCGGCGAAGGCCTTGAGCTCCTGGGCGATGGGCAGCAGCGCGATGGACTGATCCGTACCCTGGCTGGCGGCGCGCGCAGCAGTCATCTTCTGCACGGGAATCTGGGTGACCAGGCCGGTCAACTGCACCTGATGGCGAACGGAGACAACATCCTTCCGATAAAATCGCACGAAATAGACGCCAGTCACGAGGACCAGGACCACTGCGGCGCCGATCAGCGTGGAGCGATTCTCTCGGGCCCACTGCGGAAAGTGCGTCAGCCAGTCGGCCAGTTCGTTGGTCTTGAGTTCGTGTCGATGCTCCGATTTCATGATGGTTCTCCATGTCCATGCCAGGGAACGCCGACCCGGGGTGCCGGGCCACCTATAGAGACAAGCCCTTATGGTAACAAATTCGGCTTGCAATGCAACTATCGTGCGGGTAGAATTTTGCGCTGCTATTCATTGAAAGGATACACATGCTGGGGATGGATGCACACGCATACCCGAATACGATAGGATTTGCCGTTTTTCGCCCGTACTGCGCCCTGGTTGGGGGTCTTCTGGCGCTGGTCATTTCCGTGATGCCGGTCTCTGCGGAGGAGGCTTCGAACGAGGTGTCGTGGGATCCGCAGCGCTACATCGACATCGACGAGGTGAAACCGGGGATGGAGGCGTATTGCCTGACGGACTACGGGGAAAACGGGATTGAGAAGTTCGAATTGAAGGTATTGGATGTCGTTTACGACATGGACCCGGGGCACGACGCGATCCTGGTGATGGGTCTGGACGAGCGGTTCAAGCATACCGGTCCGGTCGGGGGTTGCAGTGGCTCTCCGGTGTATATCGACGGCCGACTGGCGGGCGCGTTGGCGTTCGGGTGGTCGTTCGCGAAAGACCCGTTGTACGGCGTAACACCGATCCGGGAGATGCTGGAAGTCGGGCGGACCAATGCGACGATGATGGCCCGAGGCGGTCAGCGCATGTCGGCCTTCGCATTCGACCTCTCGCAGCCCATCGACCTGGCGCAGATCAGCGAGCAGGTGCTGAGTCGCAGACTCGTCGGGCCCGCCAACCTGAACGGCGCCAGCGTGCTGCCCTGTCCGCTGCTGATCTCGGGCATTCCGACGCAGGCGTGCCAGGAACTCGCTTCGCAGTTCGAGACGATGGGGTTCATGGCGGTTCCGGGGCTGACCGGCGCCGCGGCGAGCGGGGACGACGAAGCGATGGAATTGAAGGTGGGCGGCACGTTGACGATGCCGCTGGTGACCGGCGATATCAACATGAACGTGCTGGGTACGGTCACCGAGATCCGAGGCAACCGCGTCTATGGATTCGGGCACAGCTTCCTGGGGTATGGTCCGGTCGATCTCCCGATGGCCAGTGGCAAGGTCTACACCGTCATTGCGAACGTGATGCGTTCGTTCAAACTGGGCACGGCGGGCAAGATTATCGGCGCGATCACCGTCGACGAGATGACCGCGGTCTCGGGGCAGATCGGCGCCGAGCCCAATATGGTTCCGATGACGATTCGCGTGGAACGGTATAACGACGCCCAGTCGCGCACGTACAACTGCCGGATTGCCTACAACGACAGTATGACGGCGTCATTGGCACGGTCGGCCATTTCGGGTGCGGCTCTGCACATGGGTCCGCTGCCGCCGGAGCATACGATCGAGTACAGCGCGGCGATCCACCTGGAAGACGGGCAGTCCATCCGCTTCGAGAACGTCTCGGCCAGCATGGGCCTGGTCGAGCCGATGGCGGAGATCGTCGGCAGCGTCGCCCTGCTGATGAACAATCCCTACAAGTGCGCCAAGATCCAGTCGCTGGATTTCGCCACGAAGATTCGCTCCGACAGCATCTCGTCTCATTTCTGGTCGATCGACGTGGTCGATCCGGAGGTCAAGGCGGGTGAAGAGATCGAAGTGAACGTCGTCATCGAGTCGTATCTTGCAGAAAAGAAGAAATACAATTTCAAGGTGGCGGTGCCGAAGAACGTCGCGGCGGGCAAGTACGGGCTGATGCTCTGCGGGGCCCAGGAGTACGAGCGGTTTCTGGCCAAGACGGTGCCCTACCGATTCGTGGCCACCAATTATCAGACGCTGGTCGAGGCGCTGAAGGTGGCATTGAATATCGATCGGACCAAGCTGTACTGCGTTCTGGTGCTGCCGCCGGAAGGGATCACGCTCGACAAGGCGGAGCTGCCCGATCTGCCGGGGACTAAGAGCGTGGTTCTGCAAAGCGACAAGAGAGCGTTGCGGGTTCAGCCCTATCCGCACTGGATCGAGAAGACGATCGAGACGGGCACTGTGATCGGAGACAAGCAGATTGTGCCGATCGTGGTGGAAGAGTAGGCCCGGCGTCCATTTGTGCAGAACGCTGGTATTAGAGAGAGATCTCCGTCCGACGACGGGGTCGTTCGACCGGTTCGTCGGGGCGGTATTCTAAAAAGACAGGGAGTTGAGATGGGAATGGAATTTCGCGGTTCGAATCGGTGGTGCACGCTCGCATTGATCCTGATGGTGAGTCTGCTGGCGGGGCCCGGTGCGGCGGTGACCAGCAAAATCACCCGGCAGTCCAGCAGCAAGGAACTGCTGGAGGGCAAGACCGACGGGGTCGTGATCAGCTCGCGCGGAACGATTCAACTGGGGCGGGCAGCCAAGCTGCTGGCGTCGGAATTCGACGACGTCTGGTCGGTCAACCGCATCGTCGTGAGCGGCAACACGGTCTATATCGGCACCAGTCCAAACGGCAGCATCTATAAGTATCGCCTGGGTGCGCTGACGAAGATCTATCCGGGCGAGGACGAGGCGACGATCGACAAAGATCGGCTCGCGGTCCCGAAGGCGCCCGAGGACGAGGAAGAGGCGAGCGAGGACGACGAGGAGCTTTTCACGAACGAGCACATCTTCGCGATGGCGATCGACGTAGCGGGTCGGCTGGTGGTGGGCATCAGCGGGGAAAACTGTCGGCTGTGCCGGTACGAGACGGGCACGATGGAGACGATTTTCGAGCCGGACGATGCCAAATACATCTTCGCGATCGAGACCGACAGCGTGGGCAATCTCTATCTGGGGACGGGGCCGGAAGGCAAGATCTACGTGCTCGATCCATCGGGGAAGGTCGCTCAACTCGTGTACGACAGTCCGGATAAGAACATTCTTTCGCTGGCGGCGGGCAAGGACGGGTTTATCTACGCCGGAAGCGACACCCGCGGATTGATCTACAAGATCAACCCGCGCAACAAGTCCGCGACGGTGCTATACGACAGCGAGGAGCCTGAAATCAGCGCGCTGCTGTTTGCCGGGGGCGCCCCGGTCGACACCGGTCATCTCTACGCGACCGCCACCTCGGCCAAGGTCGTGCAGAACGAACGGAAGTTCGCGGCCGACCAGACCGTCTCCGGACGGCCCGAGCCCAGCGAAGAGAGCCGCCAGAGGGGCGCCGACAGCGACGGCGGTCTCCAGCTCAAGATCGCCAATACCAAGAAGGAGACGGATTCGAAATCGTCTCAGCGTTCGTCGCCGGTGGCGAGGGGCAGCAAGCCGGGGACGGCCAGCTATGTCTACAGCGTCTCCAAGCAGGGCTATGTCACTGAGTTGTTCAGTGAATCGGCGGTGTTTCTGTGCCTGGCGGAGCAGGACGGCAAGATCCTTCTCGGCTCGGGCAACGACGCCCAGCTTTATTCGATCGATCCGGCAGCCGAACGCAGCACGATCGTCTATGAGGACGAGCAGGCGGCCCAGATCACGGCGGTCACCACCTTCGAGGGCGACGTGTACATCGGCACCGCCAACCCGGCCAAGCTGGTGCTGCTGTCGCCGGATTATGCGTCCGAAGGAACCTACGTGTCGGACCTGATCGACGCGGAGCAACCGGCCAAGTGGGGCAAGCTCCAGATCGACGCCGATATTCCGCGCGACTGCAAGGTGCTGGTCGCCTCGCGCAGCGGCAACGTCAAGGACGTCAACGACCCGACCTTCTCCGACTGGACCGAGCAGGTGGAGATCATCGAGCCGATTCAGCTGCGTTGTCCGCTCGGGCGATTCTGTCAGTACAAGCTGACACTCCAGACCGCCGACGGCAAGAGCACTCCGCTGATCCGCGAGGTGGCGGTGGCGAGCACGATCCCGAACCTGGCGCCGAAGGTCAAGTCGGTGGAAGCCAGCCGGCTGGGCAATTCGGGCAAGGAAGGCCTGTTCAAGATCAGCTACGAAGCGGAGGACGACAACGAGGACACGCTCATCTATTCCATCGATTTTCGCAAGATCGGTCGGGATCACTGGATCGAACTGAAAGACGAGATCGATGAAGACAGCTACGAATGGGACGGGCGGACGGTCGAGGACGGGCGATACGAGATCCGCGTGGTCGCCAGCGACGAGCGGAGCAACAGCCCGACGACGAAGCTGACGGGCAGTCGGATCAGCGACCCGGTCGTGGTGGACAACACGGGACCGGTGATTCGCAAATACGCTCTCGACAAGACAGGCAAGGCGGCGACGCTCAAGTTGCAGATCACCGATGACCTGAGCGTAATCGGCAAGCTCGAGTATACCGTCGACAGCAACGCCGACTGGAAGAGCACGCTGCCCGACGACCTCGTGTTCGATACGACGGACGAGAGCTTCACGATCGTCACGGAGGAACTCGAAGCGGGCGAGCACATCATCGCGCTGAAGATCAGCGACGACGTCGGCAACGTGACGTACAAGACGTTCGAGCTCAGCGTGCTGGGCAAGTAGTCACCGCCGTGCGAACCATCGACTTCGAAGAGATCTGTCAGAGGGTGGAGTCGCTGTGTGTCGCGGCCAGCCACGAACTGCCCGATGACGTGCTGGCGGCGCTGGAGCGTGCAGCGACTGGGGAGCCAAACCCGGCGGCGGCGAAGATTCTCGGGCAACTGATCGAGAACGCGCGAATCGCGGCCAGCGAACGGATCCCGCTGTGCCAGGACACGGGGCTGGCGGTGGTCTTCGCAGAGCAGGGAGCCGAGCTCGTCATCGAGGGCGGCGATGGCACGCTTGCCGAGGCGGTCCATGAAGGGGTCCGTCGTGGTTACGAGAAGGGGTACCTGAGGAAGAGCGTGGTCGCCGATCCTCTGCATGGGCGGTCCAACACCGGGACGAACATCCCTGCCATCGTTCACCACACGATCGTCCCAGGCGACCGGTTGAAAATTTCGGTCATGGCCAAGGGCGGAGGCTGCGAGAACAAGAGCCAGTTCCGCATGTTCCGTCCTACTGCCGAGACGTCCCAGGTCGCGGACTGGATCGTGGGAGTCGTCGAAGCGGCGGGCGCCGATGCCTGTCCGCCCTTCGTGGTGGGCGTGGGAATCGGCGGCAATTTCGAGATGAGTTGCCTGCTCAGCAAGAAGGCGCTGCTGCGCAGGCTGGATGCACCCCATGCCGATGCGTTCTATGCCGAGATGGAGAGAAACCTGCTGGCGAAGATCAACGCCTCAGGCGTGGGACCTCAGGGCCTCGGGGGCGAGACCACCGCTCTGGGGGTACTGGTCGAGACGGCGCCGTGCCACATCGCGTCGTTGCCGGTGGCGGTCAACATCGAATGCCACAGTCACCGTCACAAGACGGCGGTTCTCTGAACGCGACTTCCGCAAGAATGGACATTCGGCCTGGATTCTTCAAGGAAGCCAACTGTGAATCGGCGCATCCGAATCAGTAATCGCCCTTGAAGCCGGCCATCCACTCGGGCCAGTCGACCACGACGCTGGTGTCGAAGCGTTTGCTCCACTTGATCCGCCACATTTCTTTGAGCCAGATCTTGCGAACGGAGAAGTCCAGGAAGACGGCGTTGATGGCCTGCGAATGGCGATCCATGCAGAATCGGTTCATTGAATCCGCATCGCCGGTCAGACGGCCCTCGCGGCCCTCGACGGCGGGCGGCGTATCCGTGTCATCGGGCCAGCCGCACCAGAACCAGCAATCCAGGAACAGCGGCACTTGCGCCGCGCCTTTGATGTTCGGCGTCTTCCAGAAAAACTCTTTGGGCTTGCCATACAGGACCGGGTCGCCACAGACGTAGGTCCAGCCATTGATGCCGTAGCTGCCATACGTTCCGACGGGACGCTCTCCGCTGGGAGCCACGATGCCCCAGGCGGTCTGGGCGTCGCCGCCCAGGGTGAGGGTATTGGTCGCCCCTTCGGGGGCCGCGATCTTCTTGGCGACCGGGCAGACGCGGAACTTGGGGTCTTTCTGGTAGTAGCGATACAGCAGGTCGATCCAGCGGCCGTGATCGGATCTTCGCTCGGGCATGAAGCCGTTGTTGTCGTCGCAATACATCGACCAGATCGTCCCCCATTGCTTGAGGTTCGACTGGCAGACGACGCCACGAGCCTGCTTGCGGACGCGCGAGAGGGTCGGCATCAGAATCCCCATCAGGATCGCGATGATGGCGATCACGACCAGCAGTTCGATCAGAGTGAATGCTCTGGGTCTGTGCATCGTTCAGACTCTCCTCAAGACTTCCACGCGCGCAAACACGCCGGACCGCCCCTGCGACGGTCCGGCCGATTCAGATTGCACTGATCCGCTTATATGGTCTGGCCGCAGCGGGGATCACTGCATAGTCGTTTCCTTCTGACCCCAGACCGTGAGCGAAGACCAATGGATATCCTCGTTGCCGTCCTGCGTTCCCGAAAAGGCAGTCGGTGGAATCCGCTTGCCGAACTCAATGGTACGAGGGTCTTTCCACTTATGGTAGTCTGCATGGCCATCGGCAAAGGAAAAATTGGTCCCGTCGCCATGTCTCACTGGCGGGGGATCCCACCATTGCCACTGGTTGGCATAGACCGTCCAGCCTCCCAGGGCCGACGGACAGGTGCCGCCATCGTCGAGAAAGACGCCGCGGAAGGCGGGGTCCTTGATCTTCATCCGCAGTTTGATCGTGGAGGTACGCATCTCCGACCAGTCTTTGCAGTTCATCGAATCGCAGATCGAGTAGGTACGGACCGGAGGACTCGTCTGATTGTAATGGTCCATGACCTTTCGCTCCACGGTCGGACACTTGTAGAGTTTGAGGTCCCGGGTGTACGGAAAGAGCGCTCCGTCCTTGATGGCCTGCTCCCTCTGCAACTTCGTCATTCCGCTGGTCCAATCTCTTTCGACCCAGAACGGTCCATTGGACATGATGTTGTACTCGCCGGAATCGCCGTTGACGAGTTTGTCGTCGTTGTCGTCGGCGTACATGATCCAGGCGAGGGTCAACTGCTTGAGATTGCTCAGGCAGGTGGCGCGCTTGCCCTGCTCCCGGACGCGTGCCAGGGCGGGCATGAGGATGCCCATGAGTATGGCGATGATCGCGATGACCACCAACAACTCGATCAGCGTGAAGCCGACTCGATCGCGACGCCTGGTGCCATTCCATTTTCGCATCATGTTGTCGCCTCCCAATCGCCGTTATAGATAGCCGCGTTTGGCAAGAAAATGGCCGGCTGGGATCAGCCGGCCATGCTTGGTTCTCGTCGAGCGTAGATCAATATTCCGCGAATCGGCGCATCCAGTCAGGCCAGTCGCTGGCCTGCACGCCGCCTGCCTTCGTCCAGGGGCCCATGGTGTTGTACTGCTTGTGCCATTTGAGGGTCCAGACTTCCTTGAGGCCGACCTTGCGGACCGACCAATCCATAAAGGCCACGTTCAGGAAGCCCTGGTGCCGATTGATCGCGCAGCGGGCGGTGTTGTTCGCACTCCAAGCGGCAAATTCATTCTGTGCAGGCGCGTCCGTATGCAGCGGCCACAGGTCGAAACGCAAGGCCTCGATGAACCACGGGACGTTCGCGGCGCCTTTGGCGTCCGCCTTCATCCAGCCCCCGTCCTTGACCGGGACGCCGCCCTCATAGGTGCCCCCGGTCCCGGTGGAGGGGATCAGGCAATAGCCATTGATTCCGTAGCTTCCGGCCACGCCGTTCGGGCCGAGTCGGTTGCCCGTGAAGATGCCCCAGGCGTTGAAGATGTTGAAATCGGGAGCCTGCACGCCATTCTCATCGATCAGGGGCTTGGTGGCCGTCGGGCACATCCAGATCTCGTTGGCCTTCCAGTCCTTGTACTTCTCCTCCAGATGGTAGACCCACCAGTAGGCATTTGCCTCGCTGTCCCAGAACTTTCCGTCGTTGCTCTCGGTGTGCATCGCCGCGATGAGGTTCCATTGCTTGAGGTTTCCCATACAGGCAATCATGCGCCCCTGTTCCTTGACGCGTCGCAGCGCCGGCATCAGGATCGACATCAGAATGGCGATGATGGCGATGACGACCAGCAGTTCGATTAGTGTAAAGCCACGTCGCTTGGTCATAGCTTAAACTCCTTCACCTGCACAGAATTACGGAACACCCTTTTACCCGAATGATAGATGCACCGAATCAGCGAACTGTTCCGCCTGTTTTCGGCCTTTTTGCATGGAGACTGCCTTTTCGACACACACGGTAATTATTATAGCCTACCGGGGCAAATCGTGCAAATCAAAAGCACGCAACATCCTTAACTGCCTATTTTTCCGAATCTTACATCCATCAGGGCGGCTGAACGTCCGAATATCCGCCCGATTTTTCCCGAAAAACGGGTCCATGCCGCCCTGCTGGGGCCTCCTGCGAAAATCGGGTCAGGCGGTGGTCTGCGCGTGATGGCAGCGGTTGGCCAGTTCGACGTATTGTGCAGGGGAGATCTGCTCGGGGCGGGCGGCGGGGTCGATCCGGCACTGCTCGAACCAGTGCATCCAGAGATCATGAGGGCCGAGGTGGGCGGGGGCGTGTTTGGCGCAGGCTCGAAGCATCTTACGCCGATGGCCCATGAACAGGGCGACCACCTGGCCGAAGACCCCGATATCGTCGATGGCGGCCCGCCTGACATCGTTGCGTGTGAAGCGGACGATGGCGGAATCCACCGCAGGGGGAGGCCAGAAGACGGCGGGCCTGAGAATCCGCAGGATTTCGACCTCCCCAGTGGCACCAAGCAGGATGCTCAGGGAGCCATAGTCTCGACTGCCGGGGGAGGCAACCATCCGCTGGGCGACCTCTTTCTGGACGGTGACGACCATGGCGTCGGCGACGAGCGGCCCATGGACCAGGTTGGCGATGACCGCGGAGGCGACATCGTAGGGCAGGTTCGATACCAGCAGCAGGCGGCAGCCCTCGGGCGACACTGCGGCATTGGATGTTATCAGACGTGCCGATTCGACGGCTGCCACTACGGCGGGGCTGAAGGCGCCCTTGCTCGAGAGGACGTCGCCTTCCACGAATTCGACGTTTTCCGCCTGGGCCAGTTGGGACCGGGCGATCAACGCCAGGACCGGGTCGATTTCCGCGGCTATCACGCGTCCAGCCCGAGCGGCCAGTCCCTCGGTCATCGAGGCGGTGCCACAGCCGACCTCCAGGACGACATCCTGGGGGCGGACCTGCGCCGAGTCGACGACCAGCTTCAGCAGGTTCAGATCGACGAGGAAATGCTGGCCGAACTTGCGGTTGGGCGCCACGCCTGCGGAGGCGAGCAACTGATGGATCTGTCGTTTGGTCTGCATGGTTTTCGGCAGGCGCGACGGGAATTATCGTGGATGCGACGAGCGGCCGTTGCCGCTGGCGGCCAGGCAGGCCCGCCGGACCTGGGCCATGTGGATCGCAGTCAGGATGGCGGATCTCATGCTGGAGGCGCTGGCCCGGTTCTTGCCGGCGATGTCGAACGCGGTCCCGTGGGCGGGAGAGGTGCGGACCGCAGGCAGCCCGATCGTGACGTTGACCGCGTGCTCGCGATCGAGCAGCTTGATCGGGATCATCGCCTGGTCGTGGTACATCGCGACCACCGCGTCGAATTCGCCCTGGACGGCGCGGAGGAAAAGGGCATCGGCCGGAACGGGTCCGGTGCAGTTGATCCCCTGCTCCTGGGCCAGCAGGATGGCGGGGGCGATGATCCGCTGCTCCTCGTCGCCAAACTGGCCGTTCTCGCCAGCGTGAGGGTTGAGCGCGGCGATGCCGATGCGCGGGTTTTCGATGGAGAAGTAGTCCCGCAGAGCGTCGTTGAGCAGATCGATGGGCTCGAAGACGCAACCGATCTTGAACTTGTGGCGGACTTCGAAGAGGGCCTCGTGGATGGTCGCCAGCGCCACCTTCAAGGGCCCACTGACGAACATCATGGCCTTGCGGACGGCCTTGTACTTCTGGGCGAACATCTCGGTATGCCCCGGCCAGGCGGAGTCGGCCATCTTCCAGCTTTCCTTGCTGATCGGCGCGGTGACGATGCCGTCGATCACGCCCATCTTCTCGGCCTCGATGGCGTCGAGGCAGAAGCGGATCGAGGACTCGCCGGCGACCTGGCTGGGGGCCTTGAGCCACGGCGGCACGCTATACTCGTCGTAGTCGGCGACCACCACCTTGAACGGATAGTCCCGGGCGATCTTCTCGTGCTGGTGCCTTCCCCAGAAGGGCTCGATCTCGGCGCGATCGGCGGCGTAGCAGAGCTGCTCGTTCATGCCGAAGACGATGAACTTGGCGGCCCGACGGACCTCCGGATCGGCCAGCGCCTTGACCACCACCTCCGGGCCGACGCCGGCGGCGTCGCCCATGGTCACGCCGATGACCATCTGTTCGGAGATCGAATTGTGATTGGCTTTGTTCATCGCACTTGGATCGAAAAACCCTGCGGACAGCACTGATATCCGCGTCCGCGCGTCATCTCCTAGAAACCGATCTGCCTGAGTCGCTCGACTGTCAAACCCTCGTCTCGTGGCAGGATATTCTCCAACTGCCGGCGGAGGACTTTCACCACGATGTCGATTTCGACGTTGACTCTGTCCCCTATACGGGCGCTGCCCAGCGTCGTTCTGCCCAGCGTCTCGGGGATCGTGGCGATGCGAAAGCTCGCAGCGCCGAGTTCGGCGATCGTCAGGCTCACGCCATCGAGGGCCACGGAACCCTTCGGCACCATCTGTTCGAGCAGGTCCGGCGAGGCGCCAAACTCGATATCGGCAAATGCGCCCAGGTTCTTGATCGCGCGGATGGTGCCGACCCCGTCGACATGGCCCTGGACCAGGTGGCCTCCGAAGCGGTCGGTCGCCAGCATTGCCCGCTCGACGTTGACCTTCGACGACGGTTTCAGTGCGGCCAGGGTCGATTTGGCGAGGGTTTCAGGACTCATGGCGAAGGTCGCCAGGGGTCCTTCCAGGCGGGTGACCGTCAGACAGGCGCCGTTGATGGCGATGCTGTCGCCCAGGCAAACGCCCTCAGCGAGCGCACCAAGATCGACCGCGAGCGTGCCTCCTTCAGAGGCTCGACCGACCGACAACGCCCTGACCTGGCAAACGGATTCAATGAGCCCGGTAAACATACCCAGTCATTCCTCGGGAACCCTATCCACCCCTCCGTGTGCACTACATCCTGCATCTATGCTAAGACCACCGCCCTACCGCTGTCAAACAATTGTTGCCACCCTGGTCCAGGCAACCTGGTCCAAGCAGCACGGCCTCGTGGCGTGACTGTGGACGGGCGGCTGAAGATGGGTCTGCCGGTCTGCTGGAGTGCTGTAGACAGCTATTTCTTCCTTGGCGTGCTGTACGCCATCCAGATGTCGAATCCACCCTCACCCCCGGAGCGCGTCGAGACAAAGTAGAGCAGAGGAGCGTTGGCCGAGATACTGGGGTCGGTGTCGATGCCGCGTGTATTGAAGGGCGAGCCCATGTTGACGCCCTTTTTCCAGTCCTCGCTTGTGGTCGGGCGTTTCGAAATCCAAAGATCGCGTCCGGCAAGCGGACTGTCATAATAGAGCGTTCGATTGTCCGCGGAGATATCGGGTGAGTATTCAATCCCATTCGTGTTGATGGCCAGCGGTTCGGGGGCGCCCCACGAATCGTGGATTGTTGTGCGCCTGCACCGGTAGATGTCGTTGATGCCTCGCCGGCCTCGGTCGTTGGGGCGGCGCGAATCGAAGTACAACGTCAGTCCATCGGACGAGATGCTGGGGTGGTTGTCGTAGGCGGAGCTGTTCACGAGGGGACCGAGATTGACAGGTTCGGTCCAAGGCCCTTCCGGCGCCGCGCGTGTGGTCATCCAGAGATCGAAATCGCCGCTGCCGCCGGGGCGGTTGGAGGCGAAATAGAGCGTGAGCCCATCGTCGGAAATACAGGGCCCGGAGTCGTCATACCGGCTGTTGACGGGCGCCGCCAGGGGCGCCGCGACGCCGTAGTCTGCGTGTGCAGAACCCGCCTGCGACAGCCAGATATCCCAACCGCCCAATCCTCCCGGACGCAGGGCATCAAAGTAGAGCGACCGGCCGTCGGCGGAAATGTCGGGCGAACCTTCATGCCCGGCACTGTTGACGTTCGGTCCCAGGTTCACCGGACGGCTGAATCTCGCATACGGGTTTCGGCAGCCGCTCGAAACTGCCACCGACAGGATACATGCAAGCGCGATGATCGTTCTCATTCTCCGACACTGCTTCCACAAAATGAATGCTTCGACCGCTTCCGGTCACTCTTGCGGCAGAGTGTCGTGCAGCCCTCCGCACGCCAGCCGCTCCGCATCCGTTGCTCCTGCTGCTCCACAAGCACTGCTTCTTCAGGCTGCAAGCACCGCACCGGTCCTGTCAAATGATTGCCGGGTCGATGTCCCGGCGGGTGCGCCGGGCAAATTCCCTTTCGTAACAAAATCAGACGTGTTACGATGGCGGCGCAGAGTTTAGCAGGAAAAGGAGTGCATGCGATGAACACGATATGGCTGAAGGTTGCGGTGGTGGCCGTGGCGATCGTGGTGATTGTGATCCTCGGCAGCCGGTTTCTGGCGGAGAAGCCGGAATCGGGGCCATCGCCGGGCGCGCGCCAGACGACGGATGGGACCAAGACGGTCTACGACTCGTTCGAGCGGGACGACCAGGAGTTCGGGGTGGACGGCCAGTCGGGCGAGGAGCCGGCGGTGGAAGAAGCGGCTCCGCCGACCGCCCAGACGACCGAACCGCAGCAGTCGGCGCCGGTCGAGCAGGCTGCGCCTGCCCAGGCAGCGGAGCCAACGTTCGAGAAGCTGCCGATCGAGGAGGAAGTGCAGGCGCAGAGGCTCCATTCGATGGCGCTGGAGGAGCGCAAGCGGTCGCGGCTGCCGATGATGACGCCAAAGATGATGGTGGATTACTGCCGGGAGATCATCCAGCGGTGGCCCCGAAGTGAATACGCGTTCCAGGCCAAGCGGATGCTGGCGGACATTCCCGAGCGATACCAAGAGATGTACAACGTGACCGACGAGGAAACGGACGTCAGCAGCTTCTACAAGTAGGCTGCCGACCCTGCAAGGAGGAACCCGAACGATGCCCACCGCCACCACGGCTGCGAACATTCCCGTCCTGTCGATCACCGCCGACTGCCTGCCCGAAGCATGGGAGAAGGCGGTGCTGGCGGTTTGGGACCAGGGCTACGAGGTCAAGACCCAATACGACAAGCCCGACGATCCGCCCAGCAAGGACGCGACGGTGATGATCGCGGTGACCGATCCGTTCCATGAGCCCAGGATTCACAAGAACTTCCCGGGCGGACCGGAGGAGTTGGAGGCGTATCGGCAGGAGGTGGTCGGGGGCATTCACGATCACTGGATCGATCCGGCGGCGGGCAAGTGGACGTACACGTATCACGAGCGTCTGTTCTCGTACTGTCCGGTGGCGGACCTGCGGGATGCGAAGGCCGCCAAGCCTTTCATTGCAGTCGACCAGATTCAGTACATCGTCGACTCGCTGGCGAGGGCGGGGCACACGCGCCGGGCCCAGGCGATCACCTGGATGCCGACAGCCGATCCGCAGACGGACGACCCGCCCTGCCTCCAGCGGATCTGGTGCCGCCTGCTGGCCGATGACGACGGGCAATGGACGCTGAACATGAACACCCACTGGCGGAGCCGGGATTTGTACAAGGCGTGGTTCATGAACGCCTATGCTCTGACGAACCTTCAGCAGATCATCGCCGAGGGCATCGCGGCCAAGCGCGGCGAGCCCGTGCGGGTGGGACGATACGTCGATATCAGCGATTCGCTGCACATCTACGGCAGCTACTTCAAAGAGGCGTCGGTCGAGATCGAGAAGATGCGGAAGGCGCCTTTCTCCGAGCGTGCCTGGGACACCACGCATCCGGCGTTCGAGATGATGACCCTGGAAGCCCGCGAGAAGCTGGCCCAGGACCCCGACTGGTTCGCCAAGGCCAGAGGGTAAGTTTGCATTTGCACCCGAAGGAGCATAGTATGGCCCTTGTCGTAAACGGCGAGAGAATTGAAGACAGTGAAATCCAGCAGGAGGTCGAGCGTTTGCGGCCTCGATATGAAGAGGTGTTCGCGGAGAAGGCTCAGGCCGAACGCGAGAGCCAGTTGCAGGAGTGGTCGCGGGACAACGTGATCGAGCGGGTTCTGCTGCGGCAGGAAGCGAAGCAGAACGGTCCCGAGATCGCGCCGGAAGATATTGAAGAAGCGTTCAAGAGGCTCAAAGAGCAGTACGACGACATCGAATCGCTCTACAAGGCGCTCGACGTCGACAACGATGAGAAGGTGCGCGAGACAATCGAGCTTCAGATGAAGACGGAGCTAAAGATCAGCGAAATCTACGACCGGGCGCCCCAGCCCACGGAGGAGCAGATCCGCGAATATTACGAGGAGAACCAGGACAGCTTCCGCTCGGACGAACAGATTCGTGTCGCGCACATCGTCAAGTACGTCAACTGGCAGACCGACGAAGCGACGGCGATGCAGACGATGCAGGAGGCCCACGCGCAGATCGGCAGCGGCACTCCGTTCGAGGCGGTGGTGGACAAGTACACCGACTGCGCCGACAGCGGCGGCGATCTCGGCTACGTGATGCGAGGCCAGATGGTCGAGGAGTTCGAGGACGTGATCTTCCATCTGAGTCCGGGTCAGGTCAGCGACGTGTTTCGCACGCGATTCGGGTTCCACATCGCCAAGGTGTACGACCGTCGCCCTCCGGCGATCCCCGAGCTCAAAGACGTCAAGAAGCAGGTCGCCGAACAGGTGGCCGACCAGTTGCGCGAGCAGACGCTGGGCGACTATCTCGACGGTCTGCGGGCCAAGGCGAGCATCGAAGAGGCGTAAGCGGTCAACGTGCGCGTTGCTTCCGCATCGACGGTTCGCCAGGCGCCGACTGCGGACCCGCTCGGCCTCGTCCCTCGACGAATCTCAAGAAACGACGGGGGAATTTGCATCTGCTCGTTTTTGTCGTAGACTTTCAATAGCCGGACGGCAACGCCGCGAAATGAAACGCAGCGGCCCAGCGACGCCGGCAACCAAGGAAGAAAAGGACCCCAGGCTCGACCTGTGTACTGTACTCGGAATTCTCACGGAGTCACATACGACAGTCTATTGGGGGGGCAATGTGAGTTTCTTTCCGAGTGGGCCTCTGTGTCTCGGACGCAGAGGCCCGTTTTCTTTTCCCTCGCATCGAACGATCGGTCGGACCCACCCAGGAAAAAAGTTCGTCTCATACTTCAGAGATTTCAGTTGACGCCCCACATCTTGAGTCTACAATCAACTTCATGACTAAATGTGGGGTCCGTCATCGTTACTGATGAATGGCGTTGGGCTGGTGAGATCGAGGTGCCTGGGGGCAGACATAGCGGGAGGTTGTTGGGTCGTGCGATGTCCTTTCTGCAAGGAAGACAGTGACAAGGTTGTCGATTCGCGCTCCAGCGACTCGGGCCGTGTGATCCGGCGGAGACGCCAGTGTCTGGCTTGTAAACGGCGCTTCACCACCTACGAGAAGACGAGCGAAAGTTTCAAGCTGCACGTGGTCAAGAAGGACAAGTCGCGCGTTCCGTACGATCGTGACAAGGTCATCGTGGGCGTGCAGAAGGCCTGTTACAAGAGGCCCGTCTCGGCCGAGCAGATTCAGCAGGTGGCCGACAAGGTCGAGGAGGACATCTTCCGGCGGTTCGACAAGGAAGTGACTTCGGCGTTCATCGGCGAATACGTGATGAAGCATCTGCGAGCGATCGACAAGGTCGCTTACATTCGTTTCGCCAGTGTGTACCGGGAATTCCGCGACGCGGGCGAGTTGCTCGACGAGGTGAGCAAGGCGATCCAGGACACGGAGACGGCCGAGCAGTTGAAGCTCTTCGATCAGTAGACGAGATTCAGACGCGGCGCCGGCAGGAGGTCGGACCGGACGTGGCGGTTGTTGCAGCGGCAAAGGCTTGCATGGAGGCAACCACTGACAGATGAGCAGGCAGTTGCGAGTCATCAAATCCGATGGGAGCACGGAGGCCTATCTGCACACCAAGGTCCTCGGAACCATCAATAATGCGCTGACCGCCGGCGGCCAGGGCGACATCGTCATGGCCGAAGACCTGACCGAAGTGGTTACCTTCTACCTGTATAACAAGCACGATCGAGCCACCGCCAGTTCGAGTGAGATCTTCGCGATGATCAAGGCGGTGCTGGCAGCGACCGGGCACGAGGAAGCGGCGCTGGCGCTGGCCCGGCACGCCCACGAACGCCGGCTCAAGCGCAGTCGCACGGAGGTGCTCGCGGTGAGCATGCAGGAATTCACGGACGCGCAGCGGCTGTTTCAGGCCGATGAGCCGCCGGAACGAACCGCCTGGAACAAGGCCCAGATCGTGCGGGACCTGACGGAGCGGTTCGGGGTGCCTCACCAGATCGCTCGTGTCGTGGCCTCCTGCGTGGAAGAGAAGGTCTTCCGCATGGACATGACGATGGTCCCGCTGAGTCTGATCAAACAGATCGTGCTGGGCGAAGCGGCGGCGCTGCTTGCCGCCGAGCGAGAGTTGCAGTCCCGCTAAGCGATCCGCGCGAGCGTCCGATCCAGGACGCTCTCGACCGATTCCTCCGACCCGACCTCGATCCAGGAGACCTCCGTGAAGCGCCGGAACCACGTGCGCTGTCCCTTGGCCAGCCGGCGGGTGTTCTTCTTGATCTGCTCGACGGCGTCTTCCAGGGACAGTCGGCCTGCGAGGTGTTCGATCATTTCCGCGTAGCCGATCGCACAGCGGGCCTGGGGGCTCAGCGGCTCGGGCTCGGCCAGCAGGGATCGAACCTCATCCACCAGGCCCATCTGAACCATCTTCTTGACGCGGGCATTGATCCGCTGGCTTTCGATTGCCTTTTCCCGCCGCAGGCCGATGATGGTCCAATCGCCAGCAGGGTGTTCGGCGTCGAACTGCTGCTGAAGGCTCGAGATGGGTTTGCCGGTGAGCTGATAGACCTCGAGGGCACGGATGATGCGCTTGGCGTCGTTAGGACTGATGCGGTCGGCGGCATCCGGGTCGACGGCAGTGAGTTCCTGGTGCAGGACCGCAGGACCCTCTGATTCGATCCGGGCCTTGAGTTCGTCACGAATTCGTTCATCGCGGCCGGGACCTTCGAAGAGCCCGTAGAGCAGGGCCTTGCTGTAAAGGGCGGTGCCGCCTACAGCTACGACGGATCTGCCCCGGCTGCGGATTTCGTCGACGGCGGCCGACGCCTGGTCCAGGAAGAGGCCCGCGCTGAACGACTCGCTGGGTTCGACGACGTCGACCATGTGGTAGCGGACCTGGCGTCTGGCCTCGAGCGAAGGCTTGGCGGTGCCGATATCCATGCGGCGATAGACCTTCATCGAGTCGACGCTGACGATTTCGGCGCCGATGTTGCGAGCCAGTTCGAACGCCAGGCGGCTCTTGCCCGAGGCGGTGACACCCAGAATCATGATGGCTTTACTGTTCATAATTTCCTGCACAATCCGATGGCGGCCAGTATAATACCATGCTGGTCAAGCTGTTCGCAAAAAACCGTGCCCTCGGGCCCATCGCTCGTGTCCTATGCCAGCAAGCAAGACAACCCATTCCGATTTGCGTACCTTGATGCACAACAAGGCGCCCGCCATCAGTGCGTATCTCGATCGGCTCATCCGCGAGCAGGCGGGAATTCCGGAGGACCTGCGGACGGCGATGGCCTACACCCTTTCGGCGCCGGGCAAACGCCTTCGTTCGATGCTGGTGCTGTGGTGCTGCGAGCTGGTCTGCGGGCAGGAGACGGCGAACGCGTGGGTGGCGGCGGCGGCGATCGAGATGGTTCACACGTATTCGCTGGTCCACGACGACCTGCCGGCGATGGACGACGACGACCTGCGCCGGGGCCGGCCCACCTGTCACAGGGCGTTCGATGAGGCGACCGCCATTCTCACCGGTGACGCCCTGCTGACGCTGGCGTTCGAGCTGCTGGGCGAGAGGATCGACGAGCCCGCCGTGGCGGTCGCGCTGGTCGGGCAACTGGCGCGGGCGGCGGGACCGGCGGGCATGATCGCGGGCCAGGTGGCGGACCTGAAGGCGGAGAACACCGAAGGCACCCTCGAATCGCTCGAATACATCCACATCCACAAGACCGCCAGAATGTTCCAGTGCGCCACGGTGATGGGCGGGCTCTGCGGTCGGGCGAGGCCCGAGTTGTTGGAGGCCCTCGGGCGGTATGGACTGAAGATCGGCCTGGGCTTCCAGATCGCGGACGACATCCTCGACGTCAGCGCCTCCAGCGAGCAGTTGGGCAAGACCGCGGGTAAGGACGTCAAGGCGGCCAAGTGCACCTACCCCGCCCTGCTGGGCATCGAGAAATCGAGGGAACTCGAACGCCGACTGGCCGACGAGGCGGTAGCGGCTCTGGAGCCCTTTGGCGAGAAGGCCGACGTCTTGCGCCAACTGGCGGTCGCCCTGCTCGAGCGCCAGAAGTAGTTCCGTCCCGCCAGCCCCTCAAGAGGCAAGCGTGGCTCAGGCCTCTCACGTGCTTTCCAGAGAATCGGTTCTGTCGCACATCCCGCTGGCGGCACCCGCGAATTTCTTCCACGAAAAAAAGAAATCTGCCCTCCGCGGAGTTTTTTTTCATCGCTTTGGATGTCCCCTCATCAGGGCTGATAAGGGGGATGGCGCGACCACAGCAGGCGAACCGTCCGGGGGACTACCGAAAAAATCCGCGAGAGCGTGCTGGTATCGGCGTCGGGGCCGATAATACTCGGATTCATCCTGAATCAAGCGGGGTTTGACGGTCGGAATTCGGCTAAGGAAAAGCGGAGTGACCCGTCGATACAGCGCATGGAACTTTGAGGATGAACGCATGAAAACACGGATGTTCGTTGCCGAAGTACTCTGGTTGTTCCTGGGACTGTGCCTCTGTCCGCAGTCAGCGGATCGGACTGACGAAGTCAACCAACGCACGGATCAACCCACAACCAGAACCCCTGACGTGGTTTGCCGAGACTGGACGGTGTCCAGCCTGGTGCGACCCCCGCCTGGCGGCGAACGAGAACCCTCAAAGACCAACGCTTCAGTAACATAGAGCAACGTTCTTTCAGTACCAAGCCAACAGGCCATAAGCTGCCAACTTATGGCCTTTTTTCATGCGCTCAGCTTGGCTAGACCGGCAGAAGCGACACCTATGGTGCCTCCGCAATCCCGGCGAGCACAGCCCAGGACCTGCCACCACACAGGCAGATCGCCTGTATCTTCGTCCGCTGATGGTGTATAATGGCGTCGAGCAGGAGGCTATCCCGGCGGCAGGGTCGGGATATTCCAAAGATAAGGTGAGGGTCGAGTGCGTGCGATCGAACCCTTGGCGTGTCTTGGGGCATGGAAGCGATCTCCAGCGACTGATGAGAGGAGGGAGCAGCACGATGAGCCTCAACAGCAGACACTTGTTACCGCTGATCGGGATTCTATGCGTGGCATGGTTGCGGCATGGAGCAGCCAGCGAGAGCGAGCCAAACGGGGCGGGCGACACTCCTGACGCGCTGTATCAGGTTGTCGTTCAGGGCATTCGAGAGAACTGTCGCAAGATGGAGTGCGGCGTCCTCACCTGGCAGGTGGAATTCGAGCAACGTACCCGCGGGACCGACGAATACCGCCAGGAAAGAAGGTCCGGCCAGATGTGGCAGCAAGGGGAAAAGGTGGCAGTGAAGGTCACATGGCAGAACATTCATGGAAATGCGACCACAAAGCGAGAGGGAGAAGAAACAACGGCGGTCAACGTCTATGACGGCAAGGAATATCGAGGCATGCTGCTGGGTGGGACGCACATGGTCCTGCGCAAAGAGCCGCCTTACGAACCAGACGGGAACTACCTGAGCCGTTGTGGCTGGCCCGGTCATCTCAGGTCCATCGTGAAGGAACTTGAGAAAAGCCAAAGCGACGAACTCGTCGAAACAACCTGGTCGGTCGTCGAAGTGGACGGTGCTGAACGGATCAAGCTTAGGAAGAGATGGATCGGCCCGGCCTTTCCCAACACATACAAGGACTACTACTTCGATCCCACGAAGGGTTGTGTGCTCGCGCAGACCGAGTTCTACCGGAACGAGAAGCTGGAGGGCACGTCCACCTGGCGACTGGAAGAGGTCCTGGAGGGGATGTGGTTTCCGGTGGAAGGAACGGGACGCTCAATGGTGTCTGTGGGTGGCCAGGTGTATGACGCCGAGGTTCGCCTCGCGATCGATCCGAAGAAGTCAAGTTTCAATGACCGTTCGGCGATTCCCGAAGGGACGTTCAAGCTCGCAATCACAGACGACATAAAGACCATTGCGGACCACCGAGCGGGCGACCCGCCCTTGTTCATCCACCGACACGAGGCCATGTGGCCGACGGACGCGGAGCCTGAGGACACGGTAAGCGATGCGGGCCCGACGCTCGAGGAGGTGATTCGTTCCGCCGAGGCCAATGAGGAAAAGCTCTCTCTGATCAAGATGGACTTCCGCACGGATTCCAGTTCCGAAGGGGAGGCGCCCGAGTACCCCCGTCGTCATCCCGGCGCCGGCGGCAGATTGCCCAAGACACGCTACGCAGAGGTCCAGTGGGCCCAGGATGGGATTCGGCAACGTTTCGTGCACAGCTTCTTCAATCCAGATGGCCGGCGGATCTGCCAGATCAGCGTCGTCGATGGCGAGACCTGCAAGGTGGGAGACTGGCCCGAGTTGAAGCGAGGGACGATCCGCGATGTGTCGGGCTACAGCCGATGGATGGTGAACTTCGCGGCCCAGCTCTCCTACCGGCCATTCTACCATCCCGAGGAGGGAGCGCCTCTGCTCAGCGAGACCCTGGCGACCGCCGAGTTGCTCTCCGACGTGAGCCTGCAGCAGCAGAACGGTGTAGACGTATGCGCGCTGGACATCCGATCCGGGCCCCTCGGATGCCGGAGGCTGTACATCGACACCGAGAGAGGAGCGATGGTCCGCTGGGAACTGTATATGGGCACGCCCGACAGCGCGGGGGCCAGGCTGCTGCAATGCCTGGAATCGACCCGATTCCACCAGACCGAAAACGGGGGATGGCTGCCGGTCGAGGGCCGAAATACATACTACGGCGATGGCTACATGCGATTCAAGGATGTTCGCGTGGACGTGAACTCCATATCGGTGGACCGCGCCGATATCCCCGACTCACTGTTCCACCTGGAGTATCCCGAGCACACGATCCTATCCAACACGATCGATCGCGATCGGGGAGAGGACTGAGTTCGTGCGGTTGCGTGCTCTTGAGGAGAGACGCGTGGGTTGAGAAGCCATCCTACGGGGGATGGGGTTCGTCTAGGCGATGGGGAAACGGGCGCAGAGGTCTTCGACCTGTTGTCTGGTTTCGAGGCGGAGGCGGTCGTCGAGGCGGTAGTCGCGGCCTCCGAGGGGCTCGACCTGGGTCAGGACGCGGTCGATCAGGGTGGCGATCGTCTGCATGTGGGCCTGGCCCATGCCGTTTCGGGTGACGATGGGCGTGCCCAGGCGCATGCCGCTGGTGATGCGGGCGCTGTGCGGATCGTAGGGCAGGCGGTTCATGTTCACGATGATGCCGCAATCTTCAAGGCAGTGCTGGGCGATGGCGCCGGTGAGCCCTTCGCGGAAGTGCCCGACGTTGATGCAGAACATGTGGTTGTCGGTGCCGCCGGTGAGGATGTCGTAGCCAAGGCGGTCGAAGGCCTCGGCGAGCACCTGGGCGTTCTCGACGATTCTGAACTGGCGCCGCTTGTATTCGGGCGTCAGCATCTCCTTGAAGAAGACCGCCTTGGCGGCGATGTTGTTCAGGTACGGCGTGCCCTGGAAGCCGGGGAACGTCATCTTTTCGATCCGCTCCCAGAGCGGCATGGACTTGGACCCCACCTGGATCGGCGCGTCGAAGTCCTTGCCCATGAGGATCAGGCCCCCTCGGGGTCCGCCCGGCTTGTAGGTGCTCGTGGTGGTGAAATGCGCGTGGTCGACGGGCGAGGGATGCGCGCCCGCGACGACGAGGCCCGAGATGTGCGAGATGTCGGCCAGCAGGTAGGCACCCACTTCGTCGGCGATCCGACGGTAGGCGGCGAAATCGATGATCCGCGAATAAGCGCTGGCGCCGCAGATGATAAGTTTGGGCCGGAATTGCAGCGCCTGGGCGCGAATGGTGTTATAATCCAGGCGGAAGGTGGCGGGATCGACGCGGTATTGCTCGACCTCGAAGAACTTGCCGGCAAAGGCCACGTTGGCGCCGTGCGAGACATGCCCGCCCTGGTCCATCGCCAGGCTGAGAATCCGGTCGCCCGTTTCGAGGATCGCAGTCAGGACGATCTGATTGGCGCCGGTGCCCGAGTGGGGCTGGACGTTGGCGTATTGGGCGCCGAAGGCCTGCCTGGCCCGCTCGATTGCCAGGGTCTCCAGGGTATCGACGATTTCGCAGCCTCCATGGAAGCGCGCCCCGACGAATCCTTCGGTGGTCTTGTTCTGGACCACCGAACCGAGCGCCGCCAGCACGGCGCGGGAGCAATGATTCTCGGCAGCAATCAGCTGGAGGGTGTTCTGAAGGCGGTGGTGCTCGGCCTCGATCAGGCGGTAGACCTCCAGGTCGGCCTGGGCCAGCGCCTCGGGCAACCCACGATGGTACGCGGTGCTGCTCGGTGCGGTCGGGAACATCGACTCGATGACTTCGTAGAGTTGTCTGTCCTTGCGGCGAAGCGTCTGGCTGGCGTGCTTTTCGACTGGCATGTACAAACCTTCAAATCCGTTTTTCGGCGGTACGAACCACACCTGTTCTCTTGCCCATTATCGGCAGTTGAGGCCCTCTAACTCAAAAAACCGCGCACGGTGCGAATCACATCGTTGAACGTAACGTAGATCAGGAGTGTCCCGACGATGATCCATCCGGCGTAGGCGAGGATGCCCTGGGCCTTTTCGCTCAGGGGCGATCCCTTGATCTTCTCGACGAGCATCACCACGATCAGGCCTCCGTCGAACGGCGGCATGGGCATGAGGTTCAGCACCGCGATGCTGGCGCCGATGAGGCCAAGGAAGTAGGCGTAGTAGACCAGCGGCTCTCGCGCCACGATCTGGTAGCTGGAGACCATGATGCCGACCGGTCCCATGAGCAGCTTGGGGCTGAGCAGCCCGACAATCAACTGCTTGAGGGTGATGTAGGTCATCCCGACGAACATGACGGTTCGACGGTATCCCATCTCGATGGCTTCGAGGGGACTGCTGGCCTTGTAAAGGCGTTCGAGCGGTTTGAAAGGCAGTTGGATCTCCGTGGCAGAGACGATGGCGATCGCATTCTCGGCATCGGGCTGTTGGAGCGTGACCAGACCTTCGGCCTGCCCGGCGATCCGGTACTCGAGCGTTACCGGTTGACTGTCCCAGCGCCGGGCTTCCGCGACGATGTCGTAGAAACTGGTCACGGGCTTGCCATTCACGGACGTAATGGTCGCACCGCGGGGGATGTCCAACGTGGGTACGCCCCCTGCGACGGAGATGGTCTTGGCAACCACCGCATGTTCGGCGTCCAACTCCGGCACGAAGCCGATGATCACCCGGTCGCTTCCGGGCTCCTTCCTGGGCGTTACCGTGACCGCGACCATCTGCTCGATCCCGTTCGGATCGGCGCGCAGTACCTGCACCGTCAGCGACTGGCCTTCATGGGCGGCGGTGACCTCGCGCAGCTCGCCATAGGTGGGGTTCTGCACATCGGCCACGGCGACGATGATGTCGCCCGTTTGCAGGGTCGGCTCGCCCCTCTGGCCGGGCGGGGGGCCCTGTAGCACGCGAAGGCGCGGGACCATGGAATAGACGTGGCACAGGTTGGCATCGGTGGGCACGGCGCCCATGCTGGGGGTCCAGGCCATCGCCAACTCGGCATTCACCCGTTCGGGCTCCCCACCGGGGGTGGGCCGCTCGGCGGTGATCGAGGCCTGCGGGGCGAGGACCGTGCGAATGACTTCCTCGAACTGCCAGTGGTGCGATATCGCTTCCCCATCGACCGCCACTACGCGATCGCCCGGCAGCAAACCGGTCTGCTGCTGCAACTCGTTAGGATCGGCTATCTCCGCCATCGTCAGGCTCTGCGGTGGAAGGATGCCGAACTCCCGAATCCGCTGCTCGTTCGGCTTTTCGGAGGCGAACAGCTCCATGTTCTCGCGCGAGCCGTCCCGGCGCTGGACCACAAGACGAACGGGTTCGTCGGGGTCGGACAGAGCGGCGGCCAGCACGAGGCTGCTGAATTCGAGTCCCTCGCTCTCCCCGTCGATCTGGACGATCTCGTCACCGGCCTGGAGGCCCGCACGGGCGGCGCCGGAGCCGGGGATGACCCCGCCGACGACGGGCGGAGGAAAGTCGATTCCGACGAGGAAGACGACCATGAGGATGATCGCGGCGCTGATAAGATTGAAGGTGACGCCGGCCGCCACCACGGCGATTCGCGCCCCCAGCGACTTGTTGGCGAAGGATCGCGGGTCGCGGATCTGCTTGACGGGCCCGATGTCGTCCTGGCCCAGCATCTTGACATAGCCGCCAAAGGGAATCAGACCGATGCGATATTCCGTTCCCGCTTCGGCAGCGGGCGATTCGGGTTTGGCCTCCTCGACCCCGGTCGGCTCGTCCTCCTCATCGGAGAAGAAGGTCGGCAGCAGTCGGAGGCGAAGTCCGGAGGGGGTTTTCTGAAGTCCCAGCAGCGTGGGCGGCATGAAGATCGAGAAGGCCTCGACCTTGATGCCGGCCAGCTTGGCCACGATGAAGTGCCCGAATTCGTGCACCAGAACGACCGATCCGAAACCGATCATCACCAGCGCGACGTTGCTGAAGATCCCGAGGTATCGTACGATCAGGTAGACCACCACGGCCAGAATCGCCAGCGCGAAAATCGCGTTGCCTATCTTGTTCGACGAGCTTCCCTTCTGCGACATCAAATCACTCCGAAAGAAGGTGGACCTCCGCTATTGAGTCGTCCACCGGAACCAAATCGTCAGTGCGATCGCGCCTGGCGCCGCGCGCCCGGGCCCTCCTGTCCCAACCGGCGTCGGACCTGGGCCCGGGCCCAGGCATCGGCCTGGAGCAGTTCTTCGAGCGTCGTAGCCCGGCTGACGTCGTGCGTCTGGAGGCAATCCTCGATCAATTCCATGATCTGGACGAATCGAATTCGCCCGTCGAGAAACGCCTCGACCGCCGCTTCGTTGGCGGCATTGAAGACAGCCGGGGCGGTTCCGCCCGCGCGCGCGACCTCATAGGCCAGCACCAGGGCCCGAAACGTTCCGGGCTCGGGCTGCTCGAAATGGAGCTTGCCGATCTCTTCCAGGCGCAGCGGCTTCGATATCCCGGCGACCCGTTTGGGGTACGTCAAGGCATACTGGATGGGCAGGCACATGTCCGGCTCGCCCAACTGGGCCACCACCGATCCGTCCACGAACTCGACCAGCGAATGCACGATCGATTCGGGATGGATCAGGACCTCGATCCTGTCGACCGGCACACCAAACAGCCATCGCGCCTCGATGATTTCGAGGGCCTTGTTCATCATCGTAGCCGAATCGATCGTGATCTTCGGACCCATCCGCCAGATCGGATGCGACAGCGCCTGCTCTCGCGTGACCTGCTGGAGGTCCTTCTGCGAGGCCCCTCGAAACGGCCCGCCGGAGCCGGTCAGCAGGATCTTGCGGATCTCCGACGACGTACCTGACTGCATAGCCTGAAAGACGGCGGAATGTTCGCTGTCGACGGGCAGCAGCAGGCTTCCGTGCTCCCGGGCGATCCGCGTGAGCAGCTCGCCGGCGACGACGAGCGGCTCTTTGTTGGCGATGGCCAGGCGTTTGCCGCTCGTGGCGGCCGCCAGAGCCGAGGGCAAGCCAGCGGCGCCCACCACCGCGGTCAGGACCGTGTCGACCGAATCGCACCGAGCCAGTTCCACCAGGCTCTCGGGGCCGGTCAGGATCTCAGCCTCCCAACCGTCCATCAGGGTACGAAAACGCGGGGCGTAGTCGCCGTTCGAGAGCGCCACGTAGGAAGGCTTGTAGTGCTGGGCCTGCTCGGTCAGGAGCTCGATGCTGCTGTGCGCGCTGAGGCCAACGACGTCGTAGCCCGGGCCCAGCGCGTCGATGACGCGCAGCGCATTTCGACCGATCGACCCGGTCGAGCCCAGAATGGCGATTCCTCGCGGCATAAAGACCAGACTCAGTGCGTTCCTTCCTCTCCCTCGATATTTCAGCGTTACCGCCCACGTACCGCCCGGAAGCACACGTCGGCGCTCGGCGAACGGTAGCGGCGATAGTATGCCAAGGATAGGTAAACTGTCAAGGCCAAAGGATGACCGGCCAAGCGGTCGTCGGAGCATTTTGCACGGGGCGGAGAGGTCCGATATTGCGAGGACGGTGTCGGACCACAATGTTCTGCCTCGGTTCGGGGCCGGTGTGTTCGAGAGTATCGGCGGCCACCGCGGCACCCCGGCGTCCTCCCGTGGTGGAGTCTCGCTGGTCTGCACCGAGTCATCGCAGGCGGGTGAGATTGCGTGCGGACCACCGCGCGCGCCCCTCAGCACGGCTGATCGCCATGCGATTATCAGCCCTCGTGGCCATTCTGTCTCGGGCTGCCTTCGGGAGCCGCCGGTGGCGTCATCCAGCGTCGGACTTGGACACGCCACCGCTGGACCCGGGGCCTGGCTGGTGCGGGTACGCACCCCAACGACACGCTCTATATATTGTCGGGATGTCACTCCACTGGAGCCGTCGAAGGGCCGATAGAGACTGGACGTGAAAAACGCCGGACGAAGACCGGCTGTGACGGATTCTTGTGGAAGCACAGGGAGATGGAATCAAACTGCCAGATAGAGCCTCGAACCAGCGTGTGTCGCGCGCGACGGAAAGCACCGCGTCGCTGGACCAGGGCGGGCTGGAGCCCACGTCGTTCGGTGCATCCGATACTGGCGTGGAGCGCCGTCGTTCTGATGCTGGCGCCGACGCTTGAGGGCGGCGCGCCGGCCTCTTTAGAGCCGCAAGAGGCGACGTTTTTCGATATGTCGCTCGAACAACTCATGGAGACTGAAATCACCTCCAGTGCTACACTTACGGAGAGCCCGGCGAGGATGGCACCGGCTGCGGTGACGACCATCACCCAGGAGCAGATCCAGGCCTCGGGCGCCCGCAGCCTGTTCGAGTTGCTCGACATCTACGTGCCGAACCTCCAGTGGATCCGACACCACTGGGAATCCGACCATCTGGGCCTGCGGGGCATCATCAACGACCGTGACGACAAGTACCTCCTGCTGATCAACGGTCGCATCATGAACGAACGGACGCACTTCGGCGCCCTCAGTGAGCGGGACCTGGTGCTGTTGCGCGACATCCACCACATCAACATCGTGCGTGGACCGGGTTCGGCGCTGTACGGCCCCGGGGCGGTCGCCATGGTCATCGACATCGTCACCGAAAACGCCAGGACCTTCGAAGGCACGGAGGTCAGCGGCCGGCTGGGCGCCGTCGAGGAGTTCTACGCTCTGGAATTCAAGCACGGGCAGATGCAGCGCGAACAGGACGCGGGCCTGTTCGTTTACGCGGGGATCGCCAAGTACCTCGGCGCCGATCAGGACGATGCGCCTCAGGTCTACGCGATGGATTTTCCGGAGGAGGCGGCCTACCCGTGGGACCCTGACGATCCGGGCCCCGACCTGCCGTCCGAGGGGTATGAGGCGGGCGAGCCCTTCACCCAGATGGGCATTCCGCGCGATGGGGAGGCATACCGCAACCTGCCGCCTCTGAAGCTGCATGCCCAGCTCACGAAAGGCCACTGGGACGTGTGGGCCCGCTACACGCGAGGCGGACAACAGCTCGTTCCAGACTCGGGGCCACTTCTGCACTATCCCTGGGGATGGGGCGACTGGGTGGCCGATCAGCGCAGCGCCTACGGCTATCAGCAGGCCACCGGATACATCGGATACCAGAGTGAACTCCGCGAAGATTTTGATATCGAGGCGGCGGTCAGCTACGACCTGATGGACAACGAACGCATCTTGCAGGGCGCGCTGAGCAACGCGCACCGCGAGGACGAGTTCTACGCCAAAGTGCTGTTCAACTGGAAGGTCAACGAGAGTCACAAGGTCGCGTTCGGGTCGGAGTATTCCCATGAGGAATTCGGGATTCACAGCCCAGGTTATCCGGACGGCTCGGCGGTCGGTTCGGTCCTCGGAGACCCGATGCCCCGCTGGGACACCGACATGATCTCGTTCCTGGGCGAGCATCAGTGGACGATCAACGACCGCTGGACCACCTTCCTGGGCGCGCGTATCGACGACCACACCTACAGCGACAACATGTTCAGTCCCAGGGCGGCGGTCGTGCACACCCCGAACCCCAGGGACGCGTGGAAGTTCATCTGGTCGCGTTCGGTCCGGGCCAATTTCGGGGAGGAAATGAAGGCCCAGGCACTGGCTGGAGACAGGAGCAGCACGCCGGAGAAGCTCGACAGCGTCGAGCTGCGCTACGAAAGGAGTCACAGCGATACACTCGACCTGGGCATATCGGCGTTCCTGCACTACAACCTCGAACTGCTGACTTGGTCGGGGGCCAGCACCGCACCGATCGGAACGCAGCGTGATTGGGGACTCGAGTTCGAGGCGATCTATCATACGGAGAAGGCGCGACTCATCTTCTCGCATGGCTTCACCAAGCTCTATGATTTCGATCTGGCCCCGGGCATGACGACGCTTAACACAGCGGAGCCCTACGGGTATGGGGATGATCTGGCCAACTGGTCCAATCATGTCACGAAGCTGACGGGCCAATACAAATTCGACGCGCCATGGACGCTCGACGGGTCGTTGCGGGTCTACTGGAGTTTTCCCGGCATGGAAGACTACAACCGCTACAATCCCTATGCGATGTCCGGCAATTCCGATGCGTTGCCTGCAATCGAGCCGGGATGGGAGGCCGCCTACCGGGGCAACTGGTATCTGAATCTGGGGCTGCAATACCAGCCGTCGGAGAACCTGACGGTTCGTCTCGACGGCTACAACCTTCTGGGCCTGTTCGACCAAGACCTGAACAAACGCAACTACTACAGTTCCCTGGGAGACTATCGTTCGCACGCGGCCGCGGTGGGCTTGTCGCTGATCTACAAATTCTGACTTCGTGATTTGGGTCCGACTACGACTTCGAGTTTTGAAATGACAACTGGTTTGGCAACGTGTTCACGGTTCCGATGGCTAAGGCCCGCGCTGATTCTGCGCCCGATGGGCATGGGATCGGCCGGCCCAACCGAGGAAAACGGTTGATTTGATATGTCTCTGGACGAGATGCACAAGATGAACGCCGATGGTTGCGACCGGTGAGAACGTGACACGAATCAGGAATTCCATTCTATGGCTTAGTGTCATCTGTCTGCTGGTCGGCGGCACCTCGGTGGTGTTCTGCGCCGACACAGAATCGAATCGTGAATATCGTCTCAAAGCGGCATTCCTCTACAACTTCCTCACGTTCATCGACCATGAACGCTTCCGAGAACCTGACGAGGGCGACGATCCGAATCAGCCCATTCGCATCGGTATTCTGGGTGAGGACCCCTTCGAGGATGCCTTCAGACCGCTCCAGGAAAGAGAAGTCCGGCATCGCCGGGTGGTCGTCACACGTTTCCAGAGTCTCGAGCGGTTTTCAGACGAACAAGGGCGCGTGCCCGAACGGCATCCGCAGGTCGACCGTCTTCGTGAATGCCATGCACTGTTCATCTGTCCGTCCGAGAAGGCGTACTTGGCGCGGCTTCTGAGCCCGGTCCGCAGAGAGAGTATTCTGACGGTGGCGGACACCCCCGGGTTCCTGGAGGCGGGAGGGATCATTCACTTCGTGGTCGTGGACAACAAGGTTGGTTTCGAGATCAATACGTCGGCCGCGCAGCGGGCCGGACTTCGAATCCGGTCGAGACTGCTTCGGCTGGCAAAACGTGTCGTTACGCACGATACCGTTGAGGGACAAGACGATGAGGGAAACGAGGACGACTGAGGACAGCTCGAGCGAACACGCTGTCCGGCGCTGGATCCAAGGCATGTCGCTCAAACATAAGCTGATCGGGATCATCATGATCGCGAGCGGCGGCGCCCTGTTGCTGGCTGCCGTCGTGTTCATGGCATGGCAATGGAGCGCTCTCCGCCGGGCCATGGTGCTCGATCTGCGCACTCATGCCGAGATTCTCGCTGACAACTCGAAAGCGGCGCTGGCCTTCGAGGATGCGGCGGACGCGAACGAGGTCGTCAGTGCAATAAGGTCCATCCCGTCCATTGAAGGGGCGTTCATCTATAACCGGCAGGGCTGGCTCTTCGCGGCGTATCGACGGGACGATCGCGCCGGCATTCCACGGCATGAAGATCTGCCCCGAACCTACCGCTTTCGTGGCGGACAACTGATCTCTACACAGCCGATCACCCTCGACGGCGAGCCCATCGGGAGAATCTGCCTCGTGTCGAGCCTGCAACCGATGTACGACCGACTAAAACGCAGCGCGTTCACGATCGTCGGCGTCTGCCTCATCTCGGCCCTCGGCGCGTATGTCGCTTCGTCCCGACTGCAACGGGTGATCTCGGGACCCATTCTCTCCCTGGCGGGGGTGGCCCATTTCGTTTCAGAAAAGGGACAGTACGAGATCCGCGTTGAACCTCATGGCGACGATGAAGTCGGGTTGCTGATTCAGGCGTTCAACGAGATGTTCGAACAGATTCAGCAGCGCGACAGCGCTCTGGTGGCCGCGAACGAGCAGTTGGAGGCCCGGGTGCGGGAACGGACGGCCGAGCTGACGGCCGCCAACGAGAAGCTGACGCGGGAGATCGCCTTCCGCCGGCGCGCCGAGCAGGTGCTCAAGCAGCGTGCCGAACGGATCGTCCATCACCAGCGGACGCTGGTCAAACTGAGCAAGCACGGCAACGACGATCTGCCCTCGATGATGCGTCGAACCACCGAGGAGGCGGCGGCCACTCTGTCGATCGATCGCGTTTCGGTCTGGTTCCTCGACGAGGAAGCGGGATACATGAGCTGCGAAGATCTCTTTCAACGGGATCGTAGTACCCACGAAGGCGGACAGCGGATCTCGACCACCGACTGCCCGAGCTACTTCCAGGCCATCGAGAACAGTCGCATCCTGGCGGCGAACGACGTTCGCCAGGACCCGCGGACTCGAGAGCTCGTGGACAGCTACTTCGAGCCGCTCGATATCCGTTCGCTCATGGACGTTCCGATTCGGCTTCACGGCAAGACCTACGGCGTACTGAGTCATGAGCACGTCGGATCGCCTCGCGAGTGGTCGCTGGAAGAACAGGACTTTGCGGCGTCTCTGGCCGACATGATCGCCTTGCAGATGGAGGCCGATCATCGGCGGAAGGCCGAGCGGGCGCTGGCCAGCGTCAACGAGCATCTCGCGGAGACCGTTCGGGAACTGCGTCGCTCGAACAAAGAGCTCCAGGATTTCGCGTACGTCACGGCGCACGATCTGAAGGCGCCGCTGCGCGGGATCGGCACGCTGGCGGACTGGATCACTACCGACTATGCCGAGAAGCTTGACGATGAGGGGCGCACGCAACTGGATCTGCTCAAAGGGCGGGTCTCCCGGATGAGTGAATTGATCGACAGCATCCTCCACTATTCGGAGATTGGGCGGACCTCCAAGTGTCTCGAACGCGTCGATCTCAATCTGCTGGTGCCCGAGGTGATCGCACAGGTGAGCCCGCCGCCGGCGATCGAGGTCACGATCGATGCCCCCTTGCCCACGGTGGTTTCCGAACGCGTCCGTATGGTCCAGGTCTTTCAGAACCTGATCAGCAACGCGATCAAGTACATGGACAAGCCGCACGGAACCGTCCGAGTGGGCTGTACGGAACAGGAACAGTACTGGACGTTCAGCGTCCGGGACAATGGTCCCGGCATCGATGCGAAGTATTTCGGGAAGATTTTCGAGATGTTCCAGACCCTGACACGGCGCGATGAGTTGGAGAGCACGGGGATCGGGCTGGCGGTAGTCAAGAAGATTGTCGAGTTGCACGGTGGTGAGGTATGGGTGGAATCGACCGTTGGGGAAGGCACGACGTTCTTCTTCACACTGCCCAGGCAACCATCCAGGGAGTCTTCGAAGGACTCCGCCAGTGTGGCATCGGATTCGAACAATCAGATCGAGAAGGAACAGGACCAGAGCGAAGGTGTCGTTGCACGCGGTGATTCGCGGGCAGACCAGACACGCATGCAGCCCAGGAGGTGCTTATGATCGTCCACATCTGCGAAGAACCAACCGTCGGTTGCCTCCAGCGCGCGCTCGATGAGGTCTCGACCCACTGCGGGGTACAGGCCATCCTGCTGCTGGCCTGTGACGGCAACGGGTTCACTCCCGAGCGGATCGATCCGGTGCTCCGAACCTGCTCTGTGCCCCTGTTTGGAGGGTGTTTTCCTCAGATCCTGGCGGGAAGCCGACGTCTGGAAATCGGGACGCTGGTGATCGGGCTTCGGAACCCCGTGCACACCGCGGTGATCCAAAACCTGAGCGACGAACGCACCTGCCTCGAAGAGGAGGTCGCGCGCAAGCTAGCAGGGGTGAACTGCATCGGAAGGACCATCTTCACGTTCGTGGATGGACTGAGCAGCCAGATCCAAGGGCTGATTGAGAGTCTCTTCAATCATCTGGGGTACGCGTGCAACTACCTGGGAGGAGGCGCCGGCTCGCTGACCCTTACCCAGAAGCCCTGTCTGTTCACCAATCAGGGGCTGGTCGAGGATGCCGTCGTTCTGGCGATCTCCGAGGTAAGCAGCGGAATCGGCGTGGCGCACGGCTGGAAGCCGATCTCAGACACCTTCAAGGTCACCGAGGCCGAACGGAACCGGGCCATCAGCCTGAACTGGGAGCCCGCCTTTCAGGTCTACCGACGTGCCGTCGAATCGCACTCGGGCCTGTCCTTCGATCGGCATTCGTTCTTCGACATCGCCAAGGCCTATCCGTTGGGCATCGTCAAACTGGACGCGGAAATGGTGGTGCGCGATCCGATTCGCGCGGAAGGCGATCAACTCGTCTGCATCGGCGATATCCCCAGGGGTTCGTTCGTCCATATCATGCACGGGGACCTCGAGTCCCTGATTGACGGGGCGGTGATCGCGCGGGATACGGCGCGTCGTTCCTACGCCCGGGAGGCGACGGAGCCCGCCATGTTTCTGATCGACTGCATCTCCAGAGCGCTCTCCATGGGCGATGAAATCGAACGCGAACTATCGACGGTCGCCGACGGCGGATTCCTGATCGGAGCGATGACAATCGGCGAAATCGCCAACACCGGGCGCACCTGCCTGGAATTCTACAACAAGACCGTGGTCGCGGGACTGTTGGGAGATACGTATGAAGAGGGAAACCTACAAGGAAATCCTGCTGGAGTTGGCCTTCTCCATCAGCGGCGAATTTGATCTGGACCAGCTTCTTCGACGGTGCATCCCGCTGTTTCTGCGGAAGCTGAACTGTATTCTGGCCGCGGTGGTGAGAACCTCGCCGGGCCAGGTCCGAACCGAGTACGTCGTGCCCCACGCGATGCGCGCGAGCCCGGAGTACCAGGACCTCGTGAACCGTCTCCTTGCGGAGACGCCGTCCGATGCCTGCGGCGAGGTCTTGCGGCTGAACCATGATGGGGCCGTGTACTATGGTTTTGGCCTGAAGGGTTTCGGACTGTTGATCCTTGGACGGGAGAAACCCTTCGAGGAGTTCTTCCTTAAAGAGTTCGTGTTCTTGTGCCGGATGTTGGAGCGCGCCTGTCTGGCGTGCGTGGAGGTGGATCGGCGTGTGGCTGCGGAACTGGCGGAACGGCGCATGCGAGAGAGCCTGGTGCGGATTCGGGCCCTGTTCGAACAGGCGGCGGTGGGTGTGGCTCGGATCGACATGGCGACGGGACGATTCGTTCAGGTGAATCAGCGACTGTGCGAGATTCTGGGCTACAGCCGCCGGGAGTTGGAGTCTCTGGACGAACGGAGCCTCACGCATGTCGAGGATCCGGCGCTGGAGCAAAGTGATGCCGAGAAGAGCGAATTCACGCAGGAGAAGCGTTACCTGCGGAAAGACGGCGCTGCCGTCTGGGTGACCGTCACCATCTCTCCCCTGTGGCTCGACGGCGCGCGGTCGCCCTACCATATCGCCATCGTGCAGGATATCACGGAGCGCAAGCGCGTCGAAGAAGCCTTGCGCCGGAGCGAGCAGCAGATCCAGCGGGTTCTGGATTCGATTGTGGCCGGGGTATTCCTCATCGATGCAGAAACCCACACGATCCTGGATGTGAACGAATCGGCCGCTCGGCAGGTGCGGCTGGCGAAGTCCGAGATCGTCGGAAAGCCCTGTCATCGGTTCGTCTATCCCTCCGAGTGCGGCCGATGTCGTGTCAGCGACCTGGGACACACCGTCGAAAGGTCTGAACGAGTCCTGCTCCAGGCGGATGGAACCCCTATCCCGGTCATCAAGAGCATCACGGAAGGAGTGGTTCAAGGGCGCGCCTGTCTGATTGAGAGCTTCGTCGACATTCGTGAACAGAAGAGAGCCGAGGCGGAACTCAAAGAGTCGCTGTCGCTGGTGGAGGCGACCCTGGAGTCGACGGCCGACGGCATCCTGGTCGTCGACGGGCAGGGCAAGATCAAAAACTTCAACCAACAGTTCCAGGATCTGTGGCGGTTGCCGAACGAGATTCTGGAGAAGCGGGACGACGATGCCGCACTGGCGGCCGCCCTGCCTCACCTGGCGGCTCCGGACGCGTTCTTGAGTCGTGTAAAGGAACTCTACGCCGCACCCGAGCAGAAAGGCGACGGCGTGCTCCACTTCAGGGACGGACGCGTGGTCGAGTACTACTCCAGCCCTCAATGCCTGGGCGATCGCATCGTCGGACGGGTGTGGAGTTTTCGCGATGTGACCACCGCCTACGGCGCGCGGCAGGAACAAGAGAAACTGCTCCATCAGGTGGCGGCCATCAACGAAGAGCTGACGCACTTCGCCTACGTGGTGTCGCACGATCTGAAGGCGCCGCTACGCGGCATCAAGATGCTCGCGGAGTGGCTCTATGAAGATTATATTGAGCAGTTCGACGGCGAGGCCCGAGAAAGCCTTCAGTTGCTTCAGAACCGCGTCGAGAGGATGCACAGTCTGATCGAAGGCGTCCTTCAGTACTCGAGGGTCGGACGCATCAAGGAAGACCTCGTCGAGGTCGATCTCGAGGCGCTGCTGGCAGACATCATCGACGCCATCGCCCCGCCCGAGCATATCCGCATCCACGTCGAAGGGGCACTGCCGACGATCGTATGCGAGAAGACGCGGATCACTCAAGTCTTCCAGAATCTGCTGACCAATGCGGTCAAGTACATGGACAAGCCTGCCGGGGAAATCACGATCGCCTGCACGCAAGACGACGAAGGCTGGACCTTCCGCGTCGGCGACAACGGTTGCGGCATCGAAGAAAAGTACTTTGATAGAATCTTCAAGATCTTCCAGACGCTGGCGCCGCGCGATGCGTTCGAAAGCACGGGCGTCGGACTGACCCTGGTCAAGAAGATCGTCGAACACTACGGCGGAAGAATCTGGCTGGCCTCCGAGGTCGGCAAGGGAACCACCTTCTTCTTCACGCTGCCCCTGTCGAAAACACCGGCGGCGGAGGCGATGGTGCAGATCACGGAGTCGGTCTGTTGAAGCAGATGCTCGGACCTCGGATCCATTGAGAAGGGCCGTGAACGTGATGCATCTTACGATTAAGAGACTGGGTGTGTTGGCGATCGTCTTGACGACCCTCAGTTGGGTCGCCGGCCAGTGGTGGGCGAGACAGACGGATGCCGGACTCCGTCGCGCTCTGCTCTGCCAGACGGTCGACGTCGCTCGGACGTTGGACCCCGCGTTGGTCAAGCAGTTGTCTTTCACCGCCGCCGATGCAAATACGCCTGCTTTCGAGTACCTCCGCCGTCAGATGGTCGCCTTCAGCCGGTATCTCCCACAGGGCGGCATCTACACCATGGGGCTGCGTGACGAGAACCTGGTATTTGGGCCGGAGAGTTACCATCCCGACGACCCGATGGCCAGTCCACCGGGGACGTTCTACCAGGAACCCTCTGGTGAAGATCTCGCGATCTTCGCGACGCACCAGCCGATCACCGTCGGACCGATGACCGACGAGTACGGCACCGTCGTCTCCGCGCTGGCCCCGCTCGTCGACCCCGAGACGGACGAGATGCTCATGGCTGTCGGCGTAGACGTCCCCGCGGACGATTGGCAGGGGAGATTGAATGACGCAAGACGAAACGCGGCAAGCACGGTGTTCTTTGGCGGATTGGCTCTATTCGCCATTATCTCGATCCTTCGGAGTCGATGGCGTAACGTGGCGCCGACCCCATCCGATTCGACAGGCGCACGGCCCGACGGTCTCATCCGGGACCTTGCCGTGCCGGAACCGGGGCGCTATGCGTGCACCGGTCTCCTGCTCGGTATGGCACTCCTGGGCGTGGCGTTCCTTGGTGTGGTGCTTCTCCAAGGCTGGCATTGGACCCACAAGCACATCGATCGTTCCGCGAGTCAGCAGGCCCAACTGGCAGTCCACTTCGATCACGCGTTGAGGGACTACGTGGGCAAACACATCCGGCCCGAGATGGAAAAGCGAGCGGGCACCGGTGAGTTCATACCCGAAACCATGTCCACCTCATTCATATCGCGGAGCGTCTTCGACGAGGTCCGGAAGGCCTTTCCTGACGCGATTCTGCGGTTTGCCTCCACGCATCCGCGCAATCCCTCCAACCGGGCGATGCCGACAGAAGAGAAGCTGATTCGCTACTTTGAACAACATCCGGAGGTCGACACGTGGTCCGGCACGATGCCGTTCTTCGATCACGGTCAGGAGTATTCCGTTTACGCCATCGCCAGACGGTTTGAGTCGTCGTGCCTTCAGTGCCACGGCCGTCCGCAGGATGCTCCGGCAGCACTGGTGGCACGCTACGGCGCGCTGGCCGGTTTCGGCCGGTCGGTCGGCCAGGTCTCTCTCGACCTAGCGGCGATTCCGGTCAGCGTCTCGTATGCACAGGCCCGGACGAGGGTCTGGTGGCACATGCTGGCGGCCTTCGGTCTATGTGTGTTGTTCGTGTGCGGAATCGGCGCTCTGATCCGAATCGATCTTGTGCGCAGGAGACGGACCGAAGCCTCCTTGCGTGCAAGCGAACAGAGGCTCGCAAGCATTCTCCAAGGTTCTCCGATTCCGACCTTCCTCATCGACAAGACACATCGCGTGATCCACTGGAATCGGGCCGTGGAGCAACTCAGTGGGATTGCCGCTGAAGAGATTCTGGGAACCACGGAGCACTGGCGCGCTTTCTACGCGACGAAACGGCCCTGCATGGCCGACCTGCTGGTTGACGGCGATTTCGATGCCATTCCGCAATGGTATCATGGAGATGTGCATGCGTCCGACCTGATCCCAGAGGCCTATGAAGCGACCGGCTTCTTTGCGGAGACCGGCGAGGGGGGCCGCTGGCTTCATCTGACCGCTGCCATCGTGCGCGACGACCAGGGCCGGCTCATCGGCGCGGTCGAGACCTTGGAGGACATCACCGAACGAAAACGTGCCGAAGAGAAATTGCAGCAGCGGGAGAGCTTCATCCAGGCGATTCTGGACAACATTCCCATCGGAATCGCGGTGAACTCCGTCGACCCAGGCGTCCGTTTCGAGTACATGAACGACAACTTCGCCCGGATTTATCGCACCACCAGGGAAGCGCTGACGGATCCGAATGTGTCCTTTTGGGAGGCGGTCTATCAGGATTCCGATTTCCGAGCAGAGATCCGAAGCCGAGTGCTGACCGACTGTGCCAGCAGCGATCCCGACCGGATGCACTGGGACAACATTCCGATCACGCGCGAAGGGCAGCCCATCGCGTTCATCAGCGCCAAGAACACCCTGATGCCCGGCACACCATTGATGATTTCGATCGTCTGGGACGTCACGCAGGCCTGGATCGCTCGGCAGGAACGAGAGAGACTCCTGCAGCAAGTGGCGGCCATCAACGAAGAGCTGACGCACTTCGCCTACGTAGTGTCGCACGACCTGAAAGCGCCGCTGCGGGGCATCAAGATGCTGGCGGAATGGCTGTATACCGACTACGCTGCGCAGTTTGACGGTGAGGCTCGAGAGAATCTCGAACTGCTTCAAAACCGCGTCGAGAGGATGCACAGCCTGATCGAGGGTGTGCTTCAGTACTCTCGGGTCGGACGCATCAAGGAAGATCTCGTGGACGTCGATCTCCAGGCGTTGCTTCCCGACATCATCGACGCCATCGCGCCGCCCGAGCATATCTCCATCCGGGTCGAAGGGCCGCTGCCGACCGTCGCGTGCGAGAAGACACGGATCACCCAGGTTTTCCAGAATCTGCTGACCAATGCGGTCAAGTACATGGACAAGCCCGACGGGGAGATCGTCGTCGCCTGTACGCAAGACGAGGAAGGCTGGACCTTCAGCGTCAGCGACAACGGTCCCGGTATCGAAGAGAAGTACTTTGATAAAATCTTCAAGATCTTCCAGACGCTCGCGCCGCGTGACGCGTTCGAAAGCACCGGCGTCGGATTGACCCTGGTCAAGAAGATCGTCGAACACTACGGCGGAAGAGTCTGGCTGACCTCCGAGGTCGGTACAGGAACCACCTTCTTCTTCACGTTGCCAAAGGACACCCTGAGGATCTGCGATGAGAAACTCCAAATCAGTGCTGTTGATTGAAGACGATGCCGTGGACGCGATGACCGTGCGGCGCGCGTTCCGAGATCTGAACCTGACCAATCCGCTGGCTCATGCCACCAACGGAGAAGAAGGACTGGCCTACCTGAGGAATCCATCGAATCCGAAACCCTGTGTCATTCTGCTGGATTTGAACATGCCGCGCATGAACGGCGTGGAATTCATCGAGATCGTCAAGACCGATCCCGTTCTGAAGTTGATTCCGATCATCGTATTCACCACATCGAACGATCGCAGCGATATTGCCGAAAGCTATCGGCGCAGCGTCGCCGGCTATATCGTCAAGCCGGTCGATTATCATCGCTTCGTCGACACCGTTGCCGCCGTCGGGCTCTACTGGACGATCAACGAACAGGTTCCGGAAAACTGTACGACCGAGCCCAGCGGGACCGGCGCAGGGTTATAGCGAATGCGCATCGGCGGCGGGGTCGGTGCGCTGGTTGCGGGTCTTGAACTGACGCGGGGTCATACCGACCAGGGACTTGAACGTGCGCGTGAAATAGCTTTGGTGGTTGTAGCCGACCGTAAAACCGATGTCGGTGCAACTGCGATGAGTCGTCAGGAGCAACTGCTTGGCCTGTTCGATCCGAACGCTCGTGACGTATTCGAAGATCGTGATTCCCATCTGTTCCTTGAACACGTGCGCCAGACGCGACGGGCTGAGATGAGAAGCTCGCGCGATTTCCGCCAGCGTCATCGGCTTGTCGTAGTTGGCGTCGATGTAACTGATCGCGGGGCGAATCTGTCCGATCTTGCGGCCGTCCTGCGAGGAGTAGACCAACTCGATGAATTCGTTCAGCGCCGTGCTGATCCAGGCGCACAAGTCCTCCTGATTGTCGATCCCGATCACCTTATTGATGAAAGCGAGGTTCTTCTCGAGCATCGTTTCGATGGAAACACCACCCTCGACTGCCGCGCGGCTCAGGACACTGAGCAGTTCCAGCAGGCGGGCCTTGAGGATGCCGAGGTCGCCGATATCCTTGAACAGGATCGTGCCGAGGATGGAATTGAGGATCTCCTTGGCGCCGGTGCGATCGCCGATCTTGACCTTCTGGAGCAGGGCACGTTCGCTTTCGAGCGGATACTGCCACTGGGCGCCCAGCTTCTTGCGTTCCTGGATGAACTCGCCGATCTCGGACTGCTGGCGCGAGCGCTGGCGTCGCCAGCGGATAACGCGGGCATCGAAGCCGGCGACCTCGTAGAGCAAATCGAACAGGAACTCGGCGGCCATGTGGATCTGTCGCCCGCGTACAACCGGCAGGGAGCGGAGCCGCTCGGTCGCCTGCCTGCGGTCGACGTCCAGAGACGCCAGGCGCGAGTCGACGTCCCGGACGAGGATGGGCGTGACCGGCTCCCAGCGGCACTTTCCAAAGAACACTCCACCGTGGGCGACGTCGTTGTCGACCATGGGGACGCAGACCAGTACGATTCCCGCGTGGCATATGGTGATGAAGGACTGGCCCGTCTGGGCGGCGATGTCGGCGGCTCTGCGGCGCTCGGAGATACAGCGGGTCCGGCCTTCCGGGTCGTTCTGGATCAAGGCGCAGAACGCCGGGCGGCAGTCCGCGCTGCACAGCGATTCGACCGCCACCCCGTCAGGACCGGTGGTCTCCAGCGATAGAGCGAACCGCTGGCGAAAGGCGGTCTCGATCCGCGCGAATTCCGCCGTCGTCAACAACTGATCCAATCTCTGCCCATTTGCCATTCGAATGCTCCAGCCACAGACCATGCGTAGCAAGATAGTGCCATTATACCACACACGGTCGCACGACGCTGAGTACATCCTTGAGCCGATTGATCTCACTTCCGAGGTCAACAGGCGGAAATTGGCTTGGCGGATAGAGAGGTGGTCGGGTAGGCTGGGAGCAGAAGATGGTTTCTGGGGTGTGTTATGTCATGATGGATCGTGCGAGAAGGATCTTGAGGGCGGCGCTGGCGGCGTCGGTGTTGGCGTTGGGAGGGTGCCGGGCGCTGAACCGCGGGATCACCGAGGCGGTGCTGGATGGGGGCGACGCGGGGCAATGGCACATCCGGTACGGGAGCCAGAGTTTCTACCGCCTCGACGATGAAGGAGCCGAAGAGATCAAGTTCGAGGGCCTGGTGGATGCGGGTCGCGTCCGCGTGCGGTACCAACGGGGGTTGGAGATCCAGGCCCGGTGCATTGCGGATCTAACGTCGGAAACGCTCGAGCAGATCGAACAGCGCGTGGGCGTGGCAATCACGACGTCGACGACGATCGATCTGCTGCGATTCGACGAGCCTCCGCAAAGCTTCGACATCCAACTGACGGTCGAGCCCAATGAGTTTCCGCTACCCCTGTTCGTCCGGGCGGGCGAGGAGTCGTGCACAGCGATCCTGGCGCAGAATCGCAGCTATCCGTATATCCTGGTGCACGAACTGGTGGAGACGTCGCTGGCTCGGCGCGAGGGGAGCCGGGTTCTGCCCGACCTGGACTGGGGTCCGGCCCGGCTGCATGCCTCGCTCAACAACTACACGCGCTGGTTCCGCGACGGTCTGGCCAACTACGCCGGTTATGTGGCATCGCAAGTCGTCTCGGAGGAGATGGATTGCCCCGAATGCCCGGGCCGCGTGGCGACGGTGCTGCACGATCGTCCCCTTTCGCAGTTGGATAAGATTGGAACGGGGCTGTTTTCGTGGCTGCAATCATCGCGGAGCGGGCACGAGCGCGACTACTACAGCGCTGCCCTGGGTCTATTTCTGCTGATCGAGGATCGGTTCGGCGAGCAGACGATTCGCGATATCGTGGCGCAGATCGGCACGCGAGAGTCAGTCGACGGGCGGGACCTGCGCGAGATTGTGAGCAAAGCCATCGGCACGGACGTCCGGCAGTTCGTCGCAGAGTTCGCGTTTCCCGTGGTGGGAGGCGAAATCGCACCAGTGACGGCAGCAACCGCAGCCAACCAGGGCCTGAATGTGAGCGAAGGGCTGGTTCTTGAATCGGTCGAGCCGAATGGTCCGGCCGACCGGGCGGGATTGAGGCCTGACGACGTGATCCTGACTGCGGACGCGAGGCCCGTGGCCAGTACGGTGGATTTCGAGCTGGCTTTGCTGAGGGCGGGCGACCGCCCTGCCGTTCCGCTGGCGATCTGGAGAAAAGCTATCGGCACCACGACGGTGGAATTGCCGCTTCGGTATGCTGAAGAGGGGAGCAAGTCGCGTGGCAAGCGTCGTAACCCCTTGCGCAAAGGGCGGATAGACGTATTCGGCCTCCTGCCGTTCCTTCCGTAGCGTCCAGAGGATGTAGTGCGCAGGCTGCGCATGTCCCCCTGATACCAAGACTACAGGCGTCCCTCGCCTGAGAAAACCAGGAATTCATGTAAACTACTCTTGACATAATGTAATCCATATATTACATTATGTCTGGTACTAGTTACATCGGATTGGACGCAGATCATCGAAACGGCTGGAAGGAGAAATGCAGATGAATCGGGCACAGAAGATCGCTTGGGCGTTCGTCGTTAGCCTCTCGGGGGCCCTGGTCCTCAGCCTGGTCGCGGTGGGCGTGCTCTACTTCTACGTAGGTATGCCCAGGGCCCTGCTGGGATTCAGTTTCATGGGACTTTCGGGGCTGGCGGGGCTGGCGCCCGTGGTGTTCAGGAAGGACCCGGGAGCCGTGCCCGCCGACGAGCGCGACCAGTTCTTCCACCGTCGGGCCGCGATCGCGGGCTTTGCCACCACCTATCTGCTGTTCGGCGCCGCCTGCATGATCCCTTTCTTCGTCCTCGGACCCCAGGCGATGATCTCGGTCAAGTGGCTGCCCACGATCTACATGGGGGCAGGTCTGGCCCACTACCTCGTCCACTCCCTGACCATCCTGTCCCAATACGGGTGGACCAGCAAGGGGAGCAACCATGAATAGATACCAGAGAATCGCGTGGTTCAATCTGATCGTGATCGTGGGAACCCTTGTTCTGGGCGCAACCGCCATTACCGTGGAGTTCCGCCTGCGGGGTTACTCGACGATGGGGCTGTTCTTCCTGGCGCCGCTGGCGCTGTTGAAGTTCACGCCGCGTTTGTTCACGAAGCCACAGAGTCCCGACATTGTGGTGACCGATGAGCGAGACGATCTGATTCTGTCGCGCGCCGTCACCCAGGCTTGGTCCGCATTCTGGTGGGTCTTCGTCGGATCGTGTTTTCTCCTCTGGGCCCTCGTCGGACCCGAGAAATCCGTACCGACGATGGCCTTGCCACTGATGGCGCTGGCCGGCGGATTGTTCCACAAGGTGGCCTGGTCGGTGGCGATTCTAGTCCAGTACGGCTGGGGATCTCATGATGGCGCAGAATGAGTTGAAGAACCGGATCAGAAGGCTGCGGTTCGAGCACGGGGAGATGACGCAGCAGCAGCTTGCCGACAGAGCGGGCGTGACGCGTCAGACGATCATCGCGATCGAGGCGGGCAAGTACGCGCCGTCGCTGCCCCTGGCCTTCCGCATCGCCCGCGCCTTCGGCACTACCGTCGAAGACGTGTTCCAATACGACAACCAGGCTGGCACTGTTATACCCACAGAGTAAACCGATGAGGATCGCATACGGACGGGAGTCATAAGGTGGATTCGTCCTGGATCCGGCGAAGGACGACGGGAATTGGCTCATCATAATACGCCGAGACATCGACACCATATTTGGCCTTGACCTTCTGGATCAGTTCGGTGCGCCCACCAGGCAGATAGTGTCCGGCCCACGTAGACAATCGACTTCCATTCGAGACGAACGATGTGGCGTACGACGTCCCGAAAATCTCCGACCAGAATTCATCCACAAAGGGGTGAAGAGTCTCGACTTGATCCTTCGGCGCAAATCGGGCGCGGCCTCTGCCACTGCCGGGCAGAGGGATTGGTTGGCCTTGTTCTTTCATCATCCTGACTCGCTGCTCGAATACGGGTCTGAGATTCCAGATCGCTTCGTCCTCGGTCGTGCCGGTCGCGATGAGGTTGAAGAACTCCTCGATGACCGCATAGGGTACGCGGTCAATGCGCGTATAGCCTGTCTTGATATGGTAGTTCTCAAACTTCGGCTCGAGCTTTCTCGGGGCCTGTCCGAATAACTTCCTGAGAAGAGATTTGATCGCCACGGTCGAAACTCCGACGTCCACTGTGGCCCGCGATTTCCGTCAGGCGGTCGCACGAGCTGCAAGCATCATCGATTCTGCGTCATCCGATTATCGTACACGCGAGTTCTGCTGGAAAGACAAAAGACGCGGGACGGCGAATCTGCGGAGGCGAGAATTGCGCTTGCGAGGGGCGGTGTGAATGGTGTAGGGTTGAGGAGTTGCCGGGTGGGGGTTGCCAACGGACCGGCACGGATACGAAGGGTTCACACCAATCTGATGAGGTGCAAACGATGGAGAGACTGGATCGTCGCGCATTCCTGAGAGGTTCCCTGGGCACGGCGGGCACGCTGGCGCTGTGGCCTTCGGCCCGCGCGCTGGGCGCCAATGAGAAGATCGTGGTCGGGGTCATGGGGCTGGGCGGTCGGGGGACGTACCTGGCGGAGAAATTCGCGGAGCGGTCCGATGTCGAGGTCGCCTACCTGTGCGATCCGAACACGAGATGGTTCGCTCGGGCGCGGGAGGCGGTGGAAGAGGCGCAGGATCGCAGTCCCAAGATGGTGCAGGACTTTCGGAAGATCCTCGACGACAGAAGCGTCGACGCGCTGATCAACGCGACGCCCGACCACTGGCATGCGCTGGGCTCGATCCTGGCCTGCCAGGCGGGCAAGGACGTCTTCGTCGAGAAGCCGCTGGCCCATAACATTTGGGAGGGGCGGAAAATGGTGGAGGCGGCGCGCAAGTACAAGCGCGTGATCCAGGTCGGGATGCAGTCGCGCAGCGCGCCCTACGCACACAAGGCGAAGGAGGCCATTCGCCAGGGCAAGCTGGGCGACGTGTATCTCGTGCGCGTCTATAACATGATGCAGCATCCCAAGAGAGCGGATGCGCCGGACGGCCCGGTGCCGGATGGCTTCGATTATGAATTGTGGTGCGGTCCGGCGCCGAAACGGCCCTACAATCCGGCGCGTCGCTGGCTGGACCAGTTCGACTACAGTTGCGGGCCGATTGCGGGCGACGCGGTACACCAGTTTGACCTGGCGCGATTCCTGGTCGGCGATCCGGCTTATCCGAAGGCGGTCTCGCAAACCGGCGCGATTCGCTCGCTGCGCGACGGGCGCGATATGCCCGATACGCAGATGGCGCTGATCGAATACGATGAGCTGACGATGACGCTCGATGCGACACTGTGGACGCCGTATATGAAGAAGATCCCGGCCAGCGTTCGCGACAGCGACCAGTTCCCCCACTGGCCCTTCTGCAGCACGAAGGTCGAGGTGCTGGGCACGGAGGGCTTCATGACGTTCGGACGGCACGGTGGCGGCTGGCAGCTCTACGACCGCGACGGGGACCTGATCCAGTCGGAATACGGCCGCCAGGCGGACAAGGAGCACCAGGACAACTTCGTCGATTGTATCCGGAGCCGGAAGAGGCCGACCTCCGACGTCGAGATCGGGCATCTGTCCGTGCTGCCGTTCCATATCGCCAACATTTCGTATCGCGTCGGCAACCAGAGACTGCAATTCGACGCCGCGACGGAGTCGTTCACGAACTGCGACGAGGCCAACCGGCATCTCAAGCGGGAATACCGCGGCAACTGGGCCATCCCCGAGAGCGTGTGACCGGTCCCAAGGACATGTGCATGAGGAAACAGAGGAGGTCGTGCTGCGTCGCAGCCTGTGGCGTGATCGTGCTGGCGGTGTGCGCCGGCGCATCGGGGCGGTGGCTGGCGACGGAGAACGTGAAGGTCAAGCTGGAACCGACGGAGATGGGCGGACCGAAGATCGTGGTCGAATACGGCCTGAACGATCCGAACGTCACGCCGGAGTCACCCGCCTATGTGTTTCTTCGTTACAGTACGGACTTCGGCGACACCTGGCAACCTGTGCCGACCGATGCGCTGCGGGGCAGCGGCTTCGACCTCGTCGAGAAGCCCGGGCACAAGGAAGTGTTCTGGTGGGGCACCGATCAAACGGCATTAGCGGATCTGGGGCAGATGGAGATTCGGGTCCGGGCGATCGCGATGGCGAAGGTGCCGGCGGGCAAATTCGCGCTCAAGAGCCTGCCCGGCGGCGGCCGGGATGAATCGAAGAAGAGCCCGCCCAGTGCGGATCTTCCGCTCTATCATATCGCCAAGTACGAGACGACCGTGGCGATGTACGCCGACTACCTCAACGAGGTCGGCGGTCAGGGCGCGGGGTGGAACGAGCGGATGGCTCGGGCGGAGCGCTGCGGGATCATCCAGGAGAGCAACCACACTTACACCGTGGCGCCGGGACGGGAAAACTACCCGGTCACCTATGTCTCCTGGTACGACGCGGTGGGGTTCCTGCGGTGGTGCGGGCTGCGTCTTCCGACCGAGGCGGAGTGGGAGAAGGCGGTGCGCGGGGGGGTCTACCTCGACGGCGACGAAACGAAGGCCAGGCCCAATCCGTTGCCCGAGCGAGCTTACCCCTGGGGGAACGAGGCGCCCGATGCAAACGGCGTCTACCGCTGCAATTTCGATGGGGAGGCGGACGGCTTCGAGCGGCTGGCGCCGGTGGGGCGTTTTGCGAGATTCGCGAGCCCCTACGGAGTTTGCGACCTGGCGGGCAACGTCGCGGAATGGACGCTCGACTGGTATTCGACGTCATACCATGCGGGGCTCGACGGGTTCCGTATGAGTCGGGGCGGGTCGTGGATGGCGGTGCCCGAAGGCTGCGACGCGATCACCGGCGCGACACAGTTGCCGCTGAAGGAGAGCTCGATCATGGGCTTTCGCGGCGTTCGCGGACCAGCCGTGACGCCCTAGACGAAGCGTCACGGCAAATCCGAAGTACGAATTTCGAAGTCCGATACGGACCCGGCTTTCGCATGATTCGTAGGCGATGTCACCAGGGGACCGCCTGGGAGGCGCCGAGCCCGGGGCCGAGGAGTATGGCGTTGAGCAGGAGTCTCTGCTGCGCCGGCAACCACATGCGGAACGTCGGATCGGTCGCAAACAGGACGACCTGACCGCTGCCCATTCGTTCGACGGTGGCGTAGGCGATCTGGGCCAGGCGTTGGCGGGCCTCGGGCCAGAGCAGACCGCTCAATCGCAGCTTGTCGGCGTCGGCCAATCGCACGGGGGTCGCGGCTGGATGCTTGGACATCAGGGCGCTCGAGCCCCAGAACAGAATCGGTATCTTTTCGTCCAGTCCGAAATTCAGCCAGTGTTCGGGATCGACGAGGCCCAGCAGGAAGGTGCCGGTCGGACTGAAGAGCCGCTCCCATTGATCGGTGCGTCGAAGTGTATCGAGGTCGCCCTTCTTCTTCGCTTCCTCGTCGGCTTTGCCTCCGCCTGTCCCGGGCACATCCCCTCGCCAGATCTGGTTCGGATCGATGCGGATGTCCCGCGCGCTCCTCTCACGGGCGACGGCTTCGTCGTATTCGTCCAGGCGACCCAACACCTCGCGGCGGAGGCGCACGGAGGAGAGACCCCGATCCTCATCCGCCGCAAAGAGCGCCGAGTTGCCGATCGCGACCAGGGTGCCTCCGCTCTGGATCCACCGCTTGATCCGCTCGACGGTCCCAGCCGAGAGCACGCGATCGAGCCCACCGCTATCGGGAAGGATCAGGACGTTGTACTTTCTCAGGTCGACGCCGCTGAGATTCTGGACGTTAAGGGGTGAACTCTGGAGTCGGAGGTGGTGGTCGAGCAGATACCAGACCGACCCGAACGACGTCGATCGGACGGGCCACTGGGAAGCGATGGCGACGCGTGGGGCGGTCAGCAGTTCGAACTTGTCGCTGCCCAAGTCGGGGCCTTCCTGAACGAGAGCGGTATTGACGGCGTGGACGGCGATGTCGAAGTCAGACGTGGCCTTCCGCAGCCGGTCCGAGAGATCCTCGGGATTCTCGTGCCCTCGCAGGAGAATCGTGCCCCGCGCAAACGTCGTATCGCCGATCTGAAACGGCTTGACGGCAACGCGTGGATAACATTCGCTGTCCAGCAGTCGAACGAGGACCGGATAGGCATCGGAAGTCTGGAAGTCGACGAGGTATCCGTACCCGCCTTTAGCCACGCCGGCCTTGTCCGCATCGGGCATGCGGTCGCTGACGTCGAGTTCGCCGATAGCCTTGGCCCAGCAGGCGTCCAGGCCAAATCCCATCGGCAGATTCCATGACGTGGCATCGTAGAGCAGCGTGCCACGGTGGCTTTCGAGCTCCTTGCGTTCCTCCCGCAGGAAGCTCTCGGTCAGATGCGGATCGAAGTCGCAGAGCGCCTGGAGCATGCGTCGGCGCGGCTGGTTCGTGCGGACCACCAGCGTGCCGGCGGGGAATTTGCGGCTCTCGTGCTGTTTGCCCCACAGGTCGGTCACGTTGAACGCCTGGAACGCTTCGGTCGCAAACGCTACGTCGATCCCCTGGCGCCGGAGCAGATCGACCAGGGCGGTCCAGCGGGCCCGATCGGCGGCAGGCGGCAGCAGAAACGTCTCGATGCCCGCAGTCTGGGAGGCCACCGCCTCGCGGCGGTCCCGCAGAAAATCGCGGAGGATTTCCCGACGATGGGCGGCAAGCGTTCGGAGGTTTGCCAGCGAGCTGACGATGTGATGATGCACAGTCTCGCGATAGGTGATCTCCTGGCCCAGGGGATTGCGGACGGTCGCGGCGTTGGCCCGCGCCTGCTCGTAGAGCAAGCCGATCGCGCCCTGGAGGCTGGCCCAGGCGTTGGTGTAGATCGGGCTCCACTCGGAGTACCAATCTTTGGTGTAGTAGCTCCAGCCGTAGCGGTTGAAGGCCTCGGCCTGGTCGGCGCTGAATCGCTTTCGCCACTCGAGCACGCGGGGCGACAGATGGATATTGATCGGATCGCGGGGCGGATCGAACAGGTAGGTATCGTAGGCCCCCTGCTCGTGCGAATCGACAAGCAGGTGCGGGTTCCACGACAGAATCGCCTCCGCCAGCGGCGCCACCTCGGGCTGAAGATGCACGAGCCAGTCGCGGTTGAGGTCGAAGAGATAGTGATTTCCGCGTCCGCGCGACCAGAGCGCCTGGTGCTGCATCGACTGGAGGTCGGGACTGGAGACGACGCCGGTCAATTGCTGAAGGTGGCTGAGATATCGCTCGCGTCCGTCGGGATTGACGAGCGGATCGATGTGGATGACGACGTCGTGGAGCAGCTCGCGGTCGGCGGGATCGCGCGAAGCGGCCAGGTGATAGGCGAGGAACATCGCGGCGTCCGTGCTCGAGAGTTCGTCGCCGTGAATGCTGTAGTTCATCCAGGCGATTGCCGGCAACTCGTTGGCGAGCCGATCGCCCTGCTCGGCGTCTTCGAGCCGGCGCGGGTCGGCGAGCCTGGCACTATCCGCCTGGATCTGGTCGAGGCGGTCATGGTTGGCGGGATCCGTGATCGTCAGATAGTACAGCGTTCGGCCCTCGTGCGAGTGACCATAGCTGGTCCGTGTCACCCGACTCGACGCCTCGGACAGCGCATACAGGTAGCTGACCAGAGCGTGATAGCGTACCGCCTTCTCACCCACCGCGTGACCGGCGATCGCCTGGGGTTTCGGGATCGCAGGGTCGTAATCCGCGTCGGCGACAAAGGGTTCCAACGCGCCGTCACTCGCCGACAGGCTCCCCGAGAGCCCCAACCAGACACAGAAGAACAGGACCACAACGCGAGATCGATTTCTGACGGCACTTCGGTCGCTCAGTGAACTCATGGCGAGTCTCCTCTTGTCGTTGCCAGTATGCCCGTGAGGGCATGTTTCCCTCGAGACGTAAGGCTCACGAACTAGTCAACGCGTTCGCAGATGATATTCGTCAGATCGAAACCGAGACCTTTGGATTCTTCGTTCTTTCCGACGATCTTGAACATCAGATTGTTAAGTCCCTGCTCCATCTCCATCGTGCCGACGTAGGCGTCGCGTAAGGGCTTTGCGTCGGCACTGTAGAGATCGACGTTGGGACCGACCGGCACCTCGTCGACGAACAACTGCACCTGGCCCTGCTCGGGGTCCTGGACGGCGTCGATGCTCACCTTGTAGGTCCCGGCAGCAGGGATTTCGCATGAGAAGCTGATGCTGTGGGGACCGAAGGTGGCCTGTTCCCTGGCTCGCATCGAGAGATAGCGAACCTCCTTGCCGTCGAAGCTCCGGCCCTCTTTCGTCAACGTGGCATTCCGGAGGGAGAACGAGTAGATCGGGACGTTCCACCAGACCGCGAAGACGATGCGATCGAGGTCCACGACGCGTCGGTCGGGCGCCGGAGGCAGGGTGAAATCACACGTGGGTCTGTCCTGCGAATAGAGCAACGTCAGCCCGCAATAGTCGTTGAGCAGATCGTTGTTGGTCGGGGCGTGCTCCATCGTCTGGAGGAGGCTCTCTCGGTAGGCGTAGGCGTCGCCCAGGAAGAGGCGATAGGCGCCGGTGCGGCCCAGGTGTTTCTTGTAGCCCAGGCAGCCGCTGAGGACGAACGAGCGGCGCGTTTCCCAGCGGCCGGGGACGTCGTACCAGCCACCATTGTAGAAATCTTCCGAGCCGGTCCCGTGGATCACAAGCCGCCCGTCGATGGTCGTCTGGTCGTCGCCTTCGAAGTAGTACGTGTTGCCCGATTCCATACCTTGCGACTGCTGGACCACACCGACGAGGTGTCCGCGTCCCTCGGTCTCGATGAACGTGAAGGGCTGGCCCTTCGTCGTCGGGTTCTCGCGTCGCCAGAGGGCGTAGAACCTGCCTTCGTTCTCCTTGCGAGCGACCGGCACAAACAGTACCTGGGCCTGGACCGTGACATCGCGATCCAGGCTCGGTTCCGCGTACAATTCGATTCGCGCCGATTCGTCGAACGGCATCGGGAAGTAGCAGTAGTTGACGCCATCGGCGGTGCCCAGCAGCAGCGACCTGATCGCGGGCTCGCCCCAGGCATAGCCGAAGAAGTCGCCGGCCGGGGCGAGAATCGCAGGGTGCGAATCACCGTCCCAATATGCCCTCAACACGATGTCGCGCTCCTTGCCCGAAAGCGCCTCGGCAGGCGAAAGGCGAATCCCCACAATCCTCCCCGGCTGGTCCGTCTCGAAGACCGTTGCCGCCTGCCCTGCCTGGAGGGTCACCTTTGCCGTCCTCGTCTCGACCTCAGCCCCTTCGGGAACGACGTAGGCGCTGACGTCCTGGCCCGGCGAGGCGAACAGCATTTTGGCCTTTTCGATCCGCTCGCGCTGGGCGGGGCCCGGTTGAGCAGAGAAGGTCTCGATGCCCATGGCGTCAGGATAGGTCGCGTAGTTGATCTGGTAGAACTGCATCCGTTCGGCGCGGATGAAGATCTTGCAGGATTGGGCGTAGGGCAGCGGGACGTAGCTGTAAAAGCCACCGGCGCCGAAGCCGACGAGCGGACGTTCGAAGTTCGGGTGGGTGCCCATGAACAATTCGCGGAATTTCGCCCGGATTCGCGGCTCGCTCTCACCATCGAAATAGAACTCCATGACATCGTCCGTCGGGGTGGGCGTCCAGAGGCGATAGATCACGCCGGGACCTTTCAAATCGGCCAGCACCAGCCCGCCCGGCTCCTTGCGTACGAAAGAGAACTGGCCGCCGAACCCGTCGTTGTTGCCCCCCGTCCGGTCGTAGCTGGACACCGAAGCGACCTTCACCGATTCGCGAAACATCGGCAGGCGGTCGAGACGGTACAACTCCGCAATCCCCGGAATACCGTCGTCGCCTGACGCCATCGCGGGCGTTAGCAGCAACAGCATCGGCAAGACTGAGAAGAAAATCACGCGAAACGACTGATGAGCGTCCATTCCTTCAACTCCCTTCGTCGCAGATGTTCGACGCGACGCCCTGTGGCGTTCGTCTCTTCAGGAGATGTGTCCGTACCGGCACACGACGAACGGATTGTACCGCATCGGCCGCATGCTGGATAGCGAGAATAGGTCGGATACGCGCGGCATCGTCGGTATCCAGGACGGCAAACCTTTCTGCAAGGTCGTCAGCGACGCGATTCGTTTCGAGCCGATCCAGCACCGGGCTTGCTGAGTTCCGTCGGCGGTCCGCCGTTCGGGATGTGAGCGACGCCATTGAGCGGCATGGAACGCTTCACCAACTCGACGATGTTCGTGGCTCTGAGCTTGGTCATGATGTGACGACGGTGGACCTCGATGGTCCGGTGGGACCGACAGAGCAGATCGGCAATCTGTTGATTGGTGCATCCGTCCAGAAGATGACCCAGCACCGTCCGCTCGACCGGGGTCAGGCGCGTCCACCCCTCCATGGGTTCGGGGTTCGCCTGCCGACAGATCGAATGGACCACGGAGGCAAGCTGGACCTCGTCAACGGGGATCTGAAGGCAGTACGCAGCGCCGGCCTTCATGGCCTCCACTGCCGTCGGGGTGTCGCCATGGCGGACCAGCATCAATACGGGAATCTCGGGATGAGTGCGCCGCGATTCAGTCAGCAGGGCCAGCGCATCGTCGACCTGCCCGACGGCGCTGAGGATCAGACAGTCCCAGGAACGTGAAGCAAGCAGTTCCAGACACGCTGAATCCTGAGCGATGTGCGTCGTCCGGATGCCTCGCGCATCAGGCACGGAAGCCATCGCCTGTCCATCGTCCCAGAACAACAGACATTCCGCTATCTTCTCTTCCATCGTCATTGTCAACCGTTCTGTGGGTGCACAGATGACTGTCGCAACGGGCATCCCACCGTCCATCGCCTGCGAGGGACCTTCTTAACATCCCCGGGGACTGCCCTGAGAGACCGGCGACTTGACCGAATACCGAGCTAGTCCGGACCGGGAATGTGCTCTCTCTGCCACTGCGGATTGGACCGGGGATCGTCGGAGGTTTTGACTCTCCAGACCGCGTGGACGTCCCAGTAGCTCCGAGCGTCCCGCCCGAAGTTTACCGCGCCGACCGATCCTCCTTCGTCCAAACGCAGGTATCCATCTTTGAAGCGATGCGAGATCAGCCAGACGCCCTGCGGGCGAGGGTACGTGCCCCAGGCAGCCGATGCCGTCGGTCCGCGGGCGTCGAGAGCGAGATTGCCCTGTGTGTCCGAGATCAGGTACTTTCGCGCGGGGACAGAGTAAAGGTACATGGCGCTCTCAGCAGTATTGGAGACCTCGTCGAATCGGATTTCCCACAAACCAACATCGCCGGGCTCATCAGCCTCACAGGTGATGCGCTCGCCCTCGACGGCAAGGAACTTCCCCGTCATTCTGTTGCGGATGCACGCCCTCTGGATATTCGCATGCTGATCCTGGTGGGTGGTGGGCAGGTCTCGTCGGGCGCGAACGTCCCAGGTCACGACGGCGGATTCCACCGCCTGCCCCAGAGTCCGACTGAGGGCAAACGGCACGGCCAGAGCGAGGCAGACCAGAGACACGACGAACGCAATCGTCAGCGGCGACCGCTGGTATCCCGTCCGGTCAAAGCCGGCAATCAGGGCGATTCTCTGTTTGATCCGAGTCTTGTCACCGGTCAGCGCCGCCAGGACCGGGAGGCGACGAGCAGCGTCCAGTCGTTCGAGTTGGCGAACCACCGTGTGTCCGTACGCACGCGCCTCGTCACGACCCATCACGGACAGGGCCAGCGCATCACAGGCCAATTCGCGGTCGGCGCGCATGCGCCGAAAGGCCAACGCCACCAACGGATTGAACCACTGCATGATGTGCAACAGGGTGACGGCGTGGGCAACAAGGATATCGTGGCGCTTCAGATGGGCCAATTCGTGCAGAAAAACGTGACGCAACTCGCGGTGGTCCGACGCGACTACGACTTCGCGTGGCAGCAGCAAACGAGGGCGCTGGCATCCGAACAGGGCCGGACTGCCGGTCACATCGGTCAACAGGACATCCACCTGCTGGCGAATGCCCATGAGAGTCCGGCACTCGTCCAGTAATTTAAGGACCGTTCGGTCGGGCGGGGCAGAGGCGTTGGCGAGGACCCGCCGAAGACGGACATAGACCAAAACAATATGGAAGGCGAGAACGCCGGCGCCCGCCAGCCAAAGGAATGCCAGCAGACGCACAATCGGCGCGTCCAGCCTTCGCGCGGCAGGCCACGGGAGGGTCTGGCCCTCCATCGTCTCTTCCTCCCGCTGGGCGTGCAAGGTTTCCGAGACGGGTATATCATTCGCTGCCGCCAGAGCGCCATCGGGCCGATGAACCCGGGACCAGATCCAGTCCTTGGTCATGCGCCAGGGGTACCAGTGGTCCTGCCGGAATCCGCTGTGCTGCACACAGAACAGGCCCAGAAGTGTGAGCAGAATCAACCAGAGACAGCAGCGTCCCCGGGCGCCCAATCGTCGGCTCAGAACCCCTTGGAGGAGCAGGATCAAACCGACCAGCACGCTGGCTTTGGCGGTGGCGTGCAGAAGCCAGAAGAAGACCGGTTCGAGGTGGAGGGCCGCCGCACTCATCAATCGTTCTCACCCTTCTCGTCCAGCATGCGCTTGAGTTCGTCAATGTCGTCAGCGGAGAGTCTGGCCTCTTCGATAAAGGCCGCCAGCATGGGGGTGACGGTGCCGCCGTAGACGCGTTGCACGAAGGAGCGCCGCTCTTCTTTGACGCATTGCACTTGGCTGACTGCGGGGAAATAGCGGTACTTCCGCCCCTCCCGCTCGTACTTCAGGGCGTCCTTGCGAAGCAATCGGTTGATCAGGGTGCGGACGGTGCGGGCGTTCCAGGTCGTCTTGTCCCTGAGCGAAGAGATGACCTCATCGGCCGTCTGGCCTGGATTGGACCAAAGCGCCGTCATCACCAGCCACTCCGAATCCGAGATCTTCGGCAGTCCCTTCATGCTTTGCTCCTTCGCGAATACCGCACCACGCCGGAATGCTATTACATTTGTAATTTCGCGTCAAGGCAAAAATGCGCGTTTTTGTTATGTCGGGTCGATGTCGATACGGTCGGTCTCCAACGGCCCGAAAGTCGGCACACAGTCCCCTGTCCGGCGGGCTTCTGAGTACGATTTTCGCGGGCCGGAGTGTTGCCGATCTCCGTCACGATGCCGCTACCGGTGCTTCCGGAACACGCGATAGGAATGAGGCGGCAGCGTCACCTTGAAGGCGGTGCCGGGGATTCGTCCCCACCGCGTCTGAACGGGCGGGGCCGGCGCCAGGGCTTGCTCCGTCACCAGGTCCATCAGTGCGGCCGACGAATCCGCACCGATCACCTGCACGTCCACCGGCTGATCCCGGAAGGACTCCACGATGAACGTGTCGTTGTCGTAAACAAACAGAGAGACCTCGCCGGGACCCTCCAATCGTACGGGCATGTCCCGACACAGGGTCTGCCGAATTCGATTCAGGACAGCGTCCGGAAGGCGGTACAGATCCGTGAAGCTCTCGGGGATGGTCAGAACGTACAGGGTGCCGCCCCCGTAGGAGGCGGAATGCAGGAGGGGCCAGCCATTGGTCCCGTCGAGGGCGGAAACCTCCTCCCAGGAATCGTTGGTCAGATACTGGATCTGCGGGATGACCATTTCGACTTCGGCCTCGACGGCGGGACCCCACCCGGCGCGGAATTCCTGAACGATGGCTTTGCGGTCCGTGACCTGCATCTCCACGATCTGCTCGATGCCTCTGCCCTCCAGGGCAGCGAGCAAGCCGGAGGTGATCATAAGTTGCCTGCCCTGCACAAGATGGGCCTTCATCTTCTCGACGAGGTCGGGGTCGAACCTGGCAGTCTCGGCCAGGAAAACCATGTTGGCATCCGTGGGAAATTCCGGCACCAGATCCATGGGCACGCCGCACATGCCCAGGTAGTTGTGCAGGAAGTCCTCCCCGGTCGAATGGTATGGCTTGTAGCTCTTGACTCCCACCGGGGCGCCGAGCCGACCGAGAAAACGGTCCACCTGCTCGAACGTCACGCCCGCGGCGCGGGCGATCATGTTGGGTGTGAAGGTGCCTTCCTCCTCTAATTCGATGGGAGCCATCATGGCGTCGAAGCTAAAGCTCGTCGGGCTGTCCTGCCAGTCGGCCCGCAGGTGGGGGCGCAGCGGACGCGTGATCTGACGGATGTCCAAAAGCGTGATCTCCGGGGCCTTGGCGAAATGCGTCAGCCAGAGTTGTTCGGCATAGCGGTCCATGAAGCGCAGCCCGCCGGTATCGACCCAGCCGCCTCCGTTGCCGCCGGGCTTGAGGTTCTCGAAATAGCGAAAGATCAGATGGCCCAGATAGGGCTGGAGATGCTGATTGCCGGAAGGGTCGCGGGTTTCGGTCCCGGTATAGAGCCCGTCGAACAGCGCCGGCTCTCGCTCCAGATCGAAGCCCAGGCCCTGGAAGTGTTCGTACCAGTTGGGATACTTGATGACGACCTTGATGCGGGGGTTGACCGCCTTAGCCGGCCCGATGACCAGACTCTGCGCCGCCTCGGCCATGAGGTCCAGTCGGTACTGCGTCCAGGACTGCGTGCCTTTGGCGGCAATACAGCGATGGCACTTGCAACTGGTGAAGAAGAGATCGTCCAGGATCAGCTCGTCGAAATGGCGGGCGGGGTGCTCGACGATCTCCCTGACCTTCTGCCTGTCTCGGGGTTGGTGTAGCAGAAGGTTTCGAAGCGATTGCGCTCGTTGACGGTCAGGGTGATGCCGCCAGCGGTGCGAATCCCGCGCTCTCGGAAATAAGCCTTGGCCCGGTTCAAGGTCCGGTCGTCGACGATGAGAAGGTCACGGTGGGTCTCCAGGTACACCTTGTCCACGTGGACCTGCCTGGTGATATCCTGCCAGCGGGAGTCGAGCCAGTTGGGGTCCGCCATTTCCCGGGTCTCGTAGGCGCGGCAGTAGACCGCCACCGTGAAATTCTCGTCCGCGCAAGCCTCGGCACACCAGGCGCATGCGCTGACGATCGCTACCATGAGAACGCGTCTATTCATTGGTCACCTCGTATGGATTGGGACAAATCTCTTGCACCGCCACCAGGAGAAAGAGCGGCTCAGTCGTCTGGATTCCACCACGTCTTGGGGGGAAATGGGAGGGCTGTCGGGCAGGAAACCAGGAGATGGGAGCGGGAGGTCGCGGAAGAATCGTCCAAAATCGGTGTCAAGAGCCCGGCGCCACGGTATAAAGGGGGGGGCAGGTAATTGAATTTCGGACGAGTGCAAGGAGTCTGTGACGATGAAAAGACGGTTGCTTCCATCGGCAGTGGTCGTGGTGGTCTTGTGCGGTTTTGCGGAAGTCCGTGCCCAGGCGGGGGAAGGGGCACAGTATCTCGATGGCATTGGCGAAACGGCGCTGATCGCCCGCTATCTGTTCAATGGCAACAGCGAGGACTGGTCGAGGAATGCGTACCACGCGACGGTCCATGGGAAGGCAGGGTACTTTGAGGACGAGCAGTTCGGCAAGGTCTTGTCCCTGCCCGGCGGCAGTGATGGCGGATACGTGCAGATCCCCGGTCGGGCCCTGGCCGACATGGAGAGTCTCAGCGTAACCGGCTGGGTCAACCTCAAGGATCTGACGCCATGGCAGCGTTTCTTCGATCTGGGTCTGGGCAACGGTCGGTATCTCTACTGCACCCCGGTGGGGCAGGAACGGGCCGACGGCTGCCGGGTGCGCATGACCGCGGCGGGCTACGGAGCGGAAAAGGGGCCTGCCACGTTCCGGGTCGCGACCGGGCAATGGGTGCATCTGGCAACCGTGCTGGATACCACCGCCAAGACCTTGAATCTCTATGTCGACGGGGTGCGCGTCGGTCAGACCACGGGCGTGGAATGGACCCTGGCCGATATCCTCAGTCCAGAGGACGCCTCAGAAAATCGCCTGTATATCGGCAAGTCCCTCTACGACGGAGACGCCATGCTGGGGGGGAAGGTCTACGATGTGCGCTTCTACAGCATCGCCCTGACCGACGCCCAGGTTGCGGCCATTCGGCGCAATGCCATTTCCGAGGAAACAACGGACCCGAGCGGTCGCGTCACACCCGCGGTGGAGGAGACCGATGCGCCGGTCGAGGACGCGCCATCGGTCTATGGGGCAGAACTGGTGGCGGTCCCCGATATTGTCGCTGAGACGGTGGTCGGGCATCTGCCCCACCTGCCGATCTCTCTGCCGGCGGAGTACGCAGACGGCACCGACGGACCGGCGGTCCGTGTGGTCTGGCCATCTCCTGTGGATAACCGACAGGTGGAGCAGCCCGGCACCTATACCATAGTCGGCGCGGTGCCGGGTACGACGCTGGCGCCCAAGGCGGGGGTCACAGTGAAACGGGGGTCGCTCAGCAAACCTCGTGCCGAGCAACAACTGGCGCCTTTCCCCTTGGGGCAAGTGGTTTTGAGTCGGGACGACCGGGGACGCGAGACGCCCTTTATGGAGAACCGGGACAAATTCATCCTGGCACTGGCGCGGACCGATCCCAATCGCTTCCTGTACAACTTTCGCGATGCCTTCGGTCTGGAGCAGCCGGCGGATGTGGAGCCCCTGCGCGGGTGGGACAGCCAGACCACGCGCCTGCGCGGTCACGCCAGCGGTCACTATCTGACCGCCATCGCGCAGGCCTATGCGAGCACCACCTATGACGAGGAACTGCACGCCAACTTCGGCGCCAAGATGAACGCGATGATCGACGTGCTTTACGATCTGTCGCGCAAGTCTGGCCGGCCCGCCACGCCGGGAGGTCCCTGCAACGCCGATCCGGCGCAGGTGCCCCCAGGACCGGGTAAGGACGACTACGACTCCGATCTGAGTCGCGAGGGCATCCGCACGGACTACTGGAACTGGGGCGAGGGCTTCATCAGCGGCTATCCGCCCGACCAGTTCATCATGCTGGAAGAAGGGGCCACGTACGGGGCGCGCAACAACCAGATCTGGGCCCCCTACTACACGCTGCACAAGATCCTGGCGGGGCTGATGGACTGCTATGAGGTCGGGGGCAATCCCAAGGCCCTGGAGATCGCCCAGGGTATGGGGCTCTGGGTCCATGCACGCCTGAGGGTAGTGCCAACCGAGACGCGCATTCAGATGTGGAATCGCTACATCGCGGGTGAATATGGCGGGATGAACGAGGCGATGGCCCGCTTGCACCGCATGACCGGCGATGAGCGTTTCCTCGCCTGCGCCAAGCTGTTCGACAACACCGATTTCTTCTTCGGCAACGCCCAGCACGAGCATGGGCTCGCCTGCAACGTCGATACGCTGCGCGGCAAGCACGCCAACCAGCACATCCCGCAGATCACCGGTGCGCTGGAGACCTACAAGGGCACGGGCGAGCCGGCCTATTACCAGGTCGCCGACAACTTCTGGCAGATCTGCACGCAGGGGTACATGTACAGCATCGGCGGGGTCGCGGGGGCGAGGAACCCCAACAACGCCGAGTGCTTTACCGCCCAACCCAACAGCCTTTTCGCCAATGGCTTCTCCGAGGGCGGACAGAACGAGACCTGCGCCACGTACAACCTGCTCAAGCTCAGTCGCCAACTGTTCCTGTTCGATCCGGATGCCAGGTTCATGGACTATTACGAGCAGGCGCTCTACAACCATATCCTGGCTTCGGTGGATGAGGACAATCCCGGGAATACCTACCATGTGCCGCTCAATCCCGGCGCCCGCAAGCGATTCAGCAATGCCCACATGGATGGGTTCACCTGCTGCAACGGGACCGCTCTGGAGAGCAGCACCAAGCTACAGGATTCCATCTATTTCCGCAGTCAAGACCACCAGACCCTGTACATCAACCTCTACATCCCTTCGACGCTGAAGTGGTCGCAGCGCAACATCGCGATTCGACAGAGCACTTCTTTCCCCTACGCAGACACCACCCGGTTAACCGTCACCGGCAGCGGGAGCTTTGACCTTCGGGTGCGCGTCCCCCGCTGGGCGACGAATGGTTTTGCCGTTCGAATCAACGGCCAGGCCCAGGATGTGGACGCGGCAGCGGGCACCTATCTGACCTTGAGCCGATCGTGGGAGGATGGGGATACGATCGAGCTGAAGATGCCCTTCGACTTCCATCTGCGACGGGTCATGGACCAGCCCAACATTGCCAGTCTCTTCTATGGTCCGGTCCTGCTGGCGGTCGAAGAGCCAGAACCCCTCACGATCTGGCGCAAAGTGACCTTGAGCGCGGACGACCTGGGGCAATCCATCACGGGCGATCCGGGCACCCTTCGATTTCGCACGAACGGGGTGAACCTCAAGCCTTTCTACGAGACGTACAGTCGTCACTCGGTCTATCTGGATGTGACGCTGGACTAAGTCTTTCCGCGAGTCACGGCTGCTGGGCAGGTACCACGGCGCTGGGATCGCCGGTCGGAGGCGGCGCGTGGTCTTGGTCGGCGGGCGGACCGAGCAGTTCGGTCAGGATCGGTTTCAAGGCATCCGCCCAGACCTGGCAGCCCTGGACCGACAGGTGCAGGTTGTCCATGGTCATACCTTCGTAGAGGAGCCCGGTCTCGTCGGCGAGTTTGTCATTGATATTGATGTAGCGGATCTTCTTTCCATCGGCGAGCCTGCGGAGGTTCTCGTTGATGGCGTCGATCACGGGCATGACGGCGGTGGGATTGGCGGCGTTGTCGTTGCGTGGGAAGATACCGGTGAGGATGATCGTCGCCTCGGGGGCCTTGGCCTGACAGACATCCAGGATGGCCCTTATCCCGGCGGTGACCTCCGCGATCCGGGGATCGTCGGCGCCTTGCGAGGGGTTGTGGCCAATATTGTTGGTGCCGCCCTGGAGGACGAGCACCTTGGGATGCACGTTGTCCAACTCGCCATTCTCCAGGCGCCACAGGATGTTCTGGACGGTGTCTCCACCCCAGGCGAAGTCGGCGGCGTTCCAGCCGAAGAAGTTCCGCCTCCAGTTGGCCAGCAGTTCGGGGTAGTCCAGCGCTCCCCAGCGGCGGAGGATCGAATCGCCCTCGAAGTAGACGTCGATGCGACCCTGGCGGGCCTTTTCGAGCAACTGGGCGTGGGCGATCCGGGAATTGCGGTCGGTCCGTGCGATGGGGCGAATGGAGGCCTGGACGGGGGACGACGGTAAGGGCGGGGCTTTGATGTATCGACCGATCCATTCGAAGAAGGTCGGCCAGTTGGGTCCGGCGGCATGGCCCCCTTCGTGTTGGCGCCACGCCAATTCGCCACCGATCAGGGTCCCTGCCGGCGGCATGGGGTCGGTCAGGTAGTCCCCTGGCGTGCCGAAGCCGCTCTTGCCCAGGAGTTCGTAGACGGGGCTGGCCAGGACGCCGGCCATGAAGCTGCCGTGAGCGTCCACCCAGGGAGGGTCGCCCGGCAGGACACCATAGCTGATGAAGCACGGTCGCGGGGCACACAAGGCGATGAGTTGATGAGAATCGATCGGCAGATCGGCGGCGGTCATGCAGGGGTCGGCGGCTCCGTACTTGAGGAAGTTGCCTGCCATCCAGTGGTACTCGCCCCGGCCGGCGAGGTTCTCGACCGCTTCGCCAAAGATATGGCGGTGTAGTTTGGCGCCGCCTTCGCCCGAGGAGGCGACAAAGGCGACGGCGACGCGCTCGTCAAAGGCGGCGGCGACCAGTGCCGCCTTCCCATAGCGGGAGACCCCCTCGATCCCGATCTTCTTGGGGTCGACTCCGACCTCCGGATGGGCCTCGAAGAAATCGATCAGTCGGCTGAGACCCCAGCCCCAGGCTCGCAGGGCACCCCATTGGTCCGGCGCGCGGGGCTCGCCTCGATTGGTCAGACCGATGATGCCCTGACGGAGGCTCATGCCACCCCGGTCGGGCTGAATGCTGGCGGGGTGGATGGTGCCGTAGCCCCAACCCTGGGCGATGGCCTGCTCCTGCCAGGATGGTTGGCCCGGTCGGCGACCGAACCAGCCGAAACCGCCAAACTCGATCATCATCGGCACCGGCGCGGCGGCCTTGGCGGGGATGGTGACGCTGGCCTGAATGTCCACCATGATGTCGGGACAGGCGGAGTTGTCGACGTGGCCAACCAGGGTACGGGTCACCGTCGCAATGCCGGCGCTGTCGCCCTTGCTCGTCGCTGTCACTTCCCAGGTCACCTTCGGCACGTTCGGCGGAATCCGGCCGTAGATCTCGCGCTCAAAGTCCTCCAGGATTTCCGCCCGGCGCTGGGGCCATTGTGCCTTGCCGGTTACCCGCGTCCCATCCTTCATCGTCAGCACGTCGGGCATGGTGCCGTGGTAGGGATTGGCGGTCGCCTCGTCGAAGGTGCTCTGGTCGTTCGGATTGGCGCCGGGACGCAGTTGTCGGATGCCCAACTGATCCATCATGTGCTGGTGGTCGTCACATCCATCCTCGACAACCGGTACCTGACGATTCGCGGCTGCCATTGAACCCACGGGCGCCACCGTCATCGCCAGAGCCATCGCCCCGATCAGACACACACAAAGCTCTCTCCGAAAAATTGACATGGCTTTCTCTTTCTGATACGTCGCTCCGTGGCAATGATGAGAACCGTCTTCAGTGGAGGACGTCCGGGCACCGCACGACCCACACAACGACCACCTATCTCGGGCAGATTCTCACTTACCACGATAGCGTGGTTTCCCCAGGGCTTCAAGGCGGAATGCCGTATGATGCAAGCCCGGCGCCGGCATGGACGGACCCAACTCGCCTGTGGCCAATGAACCCATGGGCAGGTACAATGGGCTCGCTACCTAAGGACCGTTCCTGAAAGGATGAGAGCCCGATGGATATCCGTCGCAAGCAAGAGTTCCTGGAGTTGTGGGACCGGTACTTCCCCGGCGCCGAGTTACCGATTACTTTCCAATACACCGACGATCCCGGTACCACGGAGCGCGTCGGACCTCCCGCCGGACATCGCTGCATCTTCGCCGATCTGTCACGGGTTCGAGCAGGCGAGTCGCTCTGTTTCGATGTCGAATCCATCGGTTGTTTCGGCGGCAAGAGATACGCCGGATTCAGCACGGCGGCGATGCCGAATTTCGAGTTCTTCCTCTCCTGCGGCATTCCGGGCAAGCTGGAAGGCGAACGCTACAAGAAGTCCCCCGAACTCGTCCAGGAGTGGATATCGCAGGCGCCGACGCTGCAAGCTCCGGCGACGTTTATCGTCTTCAAGCGTTGGGACCACCTTGAAGAAGCGGATGCACCCGCTGTGGTGATCTTCTTCGCGAAACCCGATGTCCTGTCGGGATGGTTCACGCTGGCCAACTACGACTGGGCCGAGCCCGACGCTGTACGCGCCCCGTTCGGCGCCGGGTGCGCCTCGACTATCCAGTACCCCTACCTGGAGAGGGACGCCGAGAAGCCGCGGGCGGTTCTCGGGCTTTTCGACGTCAGTGCCCGACCCTTCGTATCCAGCGACGTGCTGACCTTTGCGGTCCCGATAAACCGGTTCGAGCAGATGGTGGACAACATGCAGGAGAGCTTCCTCGTCACGGAGTCCTGGGACAGAGTCCGCCGGCGAATCGCACGAGGACCTTCGAGGCCGATCCAGGAGCAATGAGGATGGAACGTTCCAGGCCAGCTATTTCATGCTGATCTCATCGTCGACGTGGTAGTAGTCGAAATCCACGAAACCACCTGCGCTCTCGGTGGCATAATTGAACAGGCCGAAGCGGTAGCCCATGAAGTGCGGCAGGGTGTAGGCCATTTGCAGGACGGAGCCGATCTGCGTCCACGTCTTTCCGTCGAGGCTGTAGTAGAAATACGCCTTGTCCGTACGATCCCGGAAATCGCAGTCGATCTTTAGATGCACGGTTTGCGAAGCGAGCGGAACGCTCTCGATCTGCTCGGGCCGATTGGACTGTGCACTGACCATGACGATGGACTTCTTGCCCTCTTCCATCCGGACGCCGACGAAGCCATACCTTCTTTGCAGAGCGATCAGCCCGGCACAGTCGCCATCCTTCATACCGCCGACTTCGATCTTCGTGGCAGCCGAACTGACCGGACCGAAGGTCCGCTGGGTCAGCATGTTGCGGGCTTGGAGGACATCGTTGTCCACCCGTCCGGTGGTGAGACGCAGGTGACCGTCGCGTTCGCTGATCGACCAGAAACGGGGATCGGGATTGTGGTTCCATTGCCACGCCAGGGGCAACGGCTCTCCAGGCTGTCGATCGAATTCGTCGGAGGCGACGATGTTACCAAGTCCCTGTTCGTTCACGTCGATGTCCAGCGTCGTGGGCGCTTTCCCATCAACACCCAGTACGGGCCAGCCGTCTTCCCACTTGACCGGCACCAGCCAGGGACTGCGGCCGACGGAACCGTTGTCCTGGAACAGCATCGCATACCACTTGCCGTCGGGCGTATCGATCAGGCAGCCCTGGGCGACGCCCTGGTCTTGCAGGATCAGTCGGCTCTCGTAGGGACCTGTGATCTTGTCCGCCCGGTGGACGATCTGCGTGCGCATGCCACCGCGCGGCCAGGTGATGTTCATCACGTAGTATGTCCCGTCGATCTTGCGCATCTGCGAGCCCTCGGCGGGCAGACTGATGTTGTCGCCTGCCACGGCGCTGGCGTTCGGGATCACGACCTCGTTGAAGCCGTCTTCCTTGATGCCCGACAGATCCGGCTCGAGCTCCACGAGGCGGAGATTGCCGACGCCATAGAGCATGTAGACCCGACCGTCGTCATCGAAGAACAGAGAATGGTCGTGCAGCGAAGGGGCAAACGAGATTTCCTTCCAGTCTCCCTTTTCGATGTCCTGAGTCGTGTAGATGTGGGTCCGACCGCTGGTGCTGGAGAAGGTGGAGACGTAATAGGTGCCGTTGTGATAGCGCAGGCTGCTGGCCCAGGAACCGCGACCATAGCAATTCCGGCCATTTTCCAGGTTCATCGCATCGTTCTCGACGAGCCGGTCGTAGGCGTAACCGATCAGCTCCCAGTTGACCAGGTCCTTCGACTTCATGAGAGGCAGGCCTGGGCTCATGTGCATGGTGGTGCTGCTCATGTAGTAGGTGTCGCCCACGCGAAGGACCGCCACGTCCGGCACATCGGCCCAGACGATGGGGTTTCTCGCCGGTTTCGCATGAACCGGCACTGCGGACCAGAGACTCAGTAGCATCACAACGAGGTATAACGAGTTCTTCTTCATCATGGCTTCTCCGCTGGACTATCGATCGATACGGTAGACCGTAAGTGAATGGGCCGGCGCGGTACAGGTGAATGCGGCCTTGAGGGACTCTGTTGATTCATCGGGCTTCACAACCGGCGTCTTTCCATCCTCGTTGACGGCATCGGCATCCGGACCGGTCAAGACGGTCTTCGTGGCCTTCATCGAGACATCGGACGGCAACCCGGCCAGGCGGACGTTCATTTCCATCGGCTCGTCGGCACCATTGACGATCTTGACGATCAGGTCCCCGGTCCTGGAATTGACGACGGACGAGGCAGCCAGTTTCGCTTCGGCGCCTGCATCCAGGATGGTTTCAAGATAGCGATCGCCACTGTTCTGCCCGAAGAGTTGCTGGACATAGTAGTTGGGCGTGAGGTACACGTTCGGGCTGTCGAAGTAGATCATGTCGGGATGCCACTGCGTGTGACCCCGGCGGGCCAGTAGCGGCGCGTAGGAGGCGAACCAGACCACATCGCCATTGCGTTCGAAGCTCGTCAATCCCGCTGCTTCCGCAAGAGCGGAGCGCAGCGTGTTGCGCCGCCCCCGATCGTGGGCGGCATACTCACCGACGTAGACCTTGGAACTCTTGCGGTCATAGGCATCGTACCGTTCGAGGTTGTCCCAGAACCACTGCGGACTGACATAATAGTGCTCGTCGACCATCTCCAGCTTCAGTTCCCGGGCGAAGGCCCAGCCATTGTCGTAATCTTCTCCGCCGGCAAAGGGACCGACCGTTCCGATCACTACGATTTCGGGGTGTCTTTCCTGCAACGCCTCGTAGATCATCTGGAACCGTTCCTTGAAGATCGGCGTGATGGCGTCTTCGTTGCCCACGCCGAGGTACTTCAATCCGAAGGGTTCCGGATGGCCGGCGGCGGCGCGTGTGGCCCCCCACTCGGACGTTGCCGGTCCGTTGGCCCATTCGATCAGGTCGAGGACGTCCTGGATGTAGGCGGGCATTTCGTCGAGCGGCAGACCTTCCTGGCCGCGATTCGGAGAGCTGCCTGCATGCTGGCAGCACACGCCGGCGGTAACCACCGGGAGCGACTGGGCGCCGATGTCCTCACAGAACTGGAACAACTCGAAGTAGCCCAGCCCCCTCGTCTGGCTGTAACCCCACAGGTTGCGCCCGGAACGACGCTGCTCCACTGGACCGATGCTTTCTTTCCAGTTGTAGTACTGGTGAATGCCCTGGCCATGGACCAGACAGCCGCCGGGAAAGCGAACGAACTTGGGCTGAAGGTCGGCGATCGCCTGGGCCAGGTCGGCGCGGAGTCCGTTCGGGCGGTTGCGGAAGGTCTTCTGGGGGAACAGGGAGATCATGTCCAGGCAGATGCCGCCCCGGTCGTGTGCCAGCAGGACCAGTCGCGCGTCGTTGACCGTGCGTGGGGCAACGAACGTCGCGCTGAACTTCGTCCACGCACGCCCTCCAATCTCCATGGACGCTTCGGCGAGTACATCTCCGTTCTTATCCTCAAGCCGCAAGGTCACGGGCATGGGCTTGCTGTTGTCGCCTCGTCCCCACATCTGTCCCATGAACGCCTGATAGGCCCAGAAGGAAGCGTCGTACTTCTCGCCTGCCTGGAGGACGATGCCATCGAATCCGCTGTTGGAGATGCCGACGCCTTCCCCTGGAGTGCGGACCGTCAGCAGGACATAGTGCGGATTGTTTCGATGAATGGGCCGCATGTTCGCGACGGTGACGGAGCCATCGGCGCCTCCTCGTTTCTGGAGTTCCCAGAATTTGAGCGGATGCCAGTCCGGCTGCTCGGTCGGGCTGTATTCGAAAGAACGGTTCTGGACCAGCTCGGGATACAGACCACCGTCCGCAGCGTAGTTGAGGTCTTCGAAGAAGACGCCCACCAGGTCGGGACTGATCGGCTTTCCCGGCCCGTCGGCCTGAATCGTAAGCTGGGCGACATGGGCGTGCGCCGCCGAGACCGCCAGGCACACCGCCACCAACAAGAGACCAGCCTTGATCCGCGTCCCCGCTCGGCTACGCGATGAGTACAGATGACCGTCCATAAGGGCACTCCCTGGATGCTGAAAGGGCTATTGATCACGGGCACATCAGCGTCTGGTATACCATCTTTCCGCCGGATTTCCCAGTGGCCTCGTGCGGAGAGCCCGCCTCTCCGAGACAGCGTTCTACGGTTCCTTCCGGCCAGAACGGTCCAGTCTCAGAAGACCGAGCTGGTAGGGCAGAAGCTCATAGCGCCCGCTGCTGGCGGGATCACGACCCTGGTAGAGCAGTTGAAGGTTGCTGAGGTCGAGGGTCATTGTTTCGTCGTACCCATCGCGAATCAGCTCTCCGTGGCTGATATCCCTCGTCCAGGGCTCCACACCCTCTTCGAAGGTAACATTGTTGATCCCGGCGAAGGGCTTGTCCCACGTGTTGGCATCAGGCACGGGCGTCCATTCGCCATCGAGGCGGTCGGATGTCCAGGCGCGGTAGTACCGTGCCGGGCTCAGGGCCTCGATGATCGTCAGATACGTGCTGGTGCCCTTGATCTTGTAGGTAATGCTTGCCTCGAAAAGGTTGTTTCGACTGTCTTCGATGGCGATCTCAGGGTCGCTCATGCCCTGAGGAAAGTCCTCGATTCGGGTCCGGCTGCGGTAGAAGTTCCCGTCATCGCCGGTAAAGAACAGGTAGGCATGCGTATCGTCGCAGATCACGTGGTAGTCGATGGGCAGCCTCGGCATGCCTTCAGGTTGTCTATCGAAGAATCTCTGCGGCACCGTCCATGTTTCGGGTTTGGAAATGTCATCCGTGGTGGAATACGCCGGCGGCTGGGTCTGGTACACCAGATACCACTTCTCATGCGGCGTGAAATAGAACAAGTGTGGCGCGCATTTGTACCCTCTCAAGTTTGGATTCTCATCGAGGAAGTGCAGCTTGGCGTCGGGGGCATCGGACCAGTCTTTGAAGTTCAGGTACACCATGTTCCAGGTTCTGGCGGACGTCGAGTAGACGGTCGCGTAGACGTGCCACAGGTCGTCGTAGCGGACGACCGTCGGGTCTTTGACGGACACGATGGTGTGCGTCTCGTCGGAGACCGGCTCGATCAGCACACCGGTGGAGGTCCACTGGAGCGGCGTGGTGAAGGGCAGTTCTGGAGTCTGGGAACCGCTCGTTGCCGGCCCTGCGGCAACGGCCACGCCGGCAAGTATCGGTACGATAACGGCAAACCATGGACAAATGCGTGCGTTCATAGCTGAATTCCTTTCGTGGAATCGATCCGAAATAGTGTCATAGGGACAAGGTACGTGCCGATCACGGGATGGTATCCTCCAAGGGTGAATACTCACTGCAGGTAGGGATTGCCGAAGAAGATCCAGGAGTAATCCGCCCGTCCGGAACAAGTGGCAACCAGGGTCAGGAAACGCGTCTCGGCGGGGATGGGCACGTCCACCTGCTCGACAACGTGTCTCTCCGCCGGATAATGGAGATGCAGGCGGACAACACCATCCAGGAGAACCCACACATCGGCAGGGCTGAATGGAGCTTGCGGCAGGTCCTTCGGGATTCCGCAGATAGCGGTGAAGCGATTCATCGGAACGTCCGGATGGTTCCCGCGAATCTCGTCCAGGTCGAAAGTGATTCCCGCGTTGGGATGAAGGCTCAGAGCGGGATGGGCGGAGGTGCCGAGAGTGAGACCATTGAGACGGGCGGCGTGGACCTGTCGGCTGGGGATGTCGAAGAACTTACCACTATTGGCGGGTCCGCCATAGTAGCTCCCCATCGTCCGAGGGCACTCGGAGAACGTCAATCCCGTGGAACTGATCACCACGGGGTCCCAGGCGCCGTTGGGCACGAAGACGCCGTCCACGCCTTGAAACTGCGATGTCGGTCGGAATTCACTTTTCCGGGCCCGTCGAATCGCCGTCGCGGGTCCGTCGAATGGCAGGCCGGTCCCCAGGTCAATCCCCCGGTCAAGCCTGCCGGCGCCAAGGCCATTTCCCGCGCCCACGATATCGGCCAGGTTCAGCCGGCCTGACGGGTGTGAGGATGGGTCAGGTGACGGCACTTGGAGGAGGAAAAGATCCGCGCGCGCCGTCAGGCCATCTCGAATCGTGTGTCCGGCGGCATCCACCTCAGCAGCTTGTCCCTCATTCAACACGAGCGAGGTCGATCGGCCCGACCGATCCGAGTCGAGGGCCACACGAATGCGACCTTTCAGAACGTGAGCCTCGGCGCTGCCGTCGGAACGCGCGATCACCCCGAATTCCGTGCCCAGGTCCGTGATGAGGGCGGTGCGCGTTCGTACGCGAAAGCCCTTGGCCTCCGAGGAGACCGCCGCGACCAGTCTGCCACTTCTCAGCGTCACTTCATCGACGCTTTTCAGCTCGACCCGGCAAGGGGCTTCGAGCAGCAGGCTCGTCCCCTGGTCCAACTGCAATTCCGCCACACCGTCGCGCAGGTCGTACGCGCCGGCGTGAAGGATCTCGCCAGGACGCGGATGGATACCCCGCCATTTCACCTCGTAGGCGCCGACGAGCCGGCCGACCGGCGGGCCTTGCGGCCTGGATCGCAGAAGGGTCACGGACGTGAAGATCAGGAGCCCGAAGATCAGAATCGCCGCGATCGCATAGAGGTATCGGACGACGCGTTTAGGCCTGTCGGGCCGTTCCTCGCTCGAGAGCGCCCGGATCAGATCGGACGCGGACAATTCCCCCGTTACCTGACTGGAACGGCGGATCGCCGCCGAGACCAGCAGGCTGTCGACATAGTAATCCCGCACGCGCGGGTCCTCACGGATCGCGCTGCTCAGACGCGCCATCTCGTCGGGCTCGAGCCGGTCGTCCAGGAGACGTTGGATCAGCTCGTCCATATCCGGAAAGGGAGGCATGCTCATATCGGATGGCTCCCTTCTGCCAACGTTCTCCGCATGCAGCGCAGCAGCACCGCATTGATCCGACCCAGGAGGTGATAGACGTGACGGCGAGACACCTTCAGGTACGAAGCGATCTTTTCGACCGGGGTGTTGTGCTCGTAACGCATCTTTATGATCCGTTTGGCTCGATCGTCGAGGAGGGACTGACACTTGCGGAGGGCCTCGATCCGCACCGCCATGTCGTCCTGGATGGTGGACATGTGGCTCATGAGGGCCTCGAAGAGCGAATCCTCCATCAGGACGCGTCTGCTGCGGGCCTGGTTGCGGCGATATTCCAGGATCTGATACCGCATGATCCGGACGCCCCAGGCGGCGAAGTTCGTTCCAGGTTCGAACTGGTCGAACTTCCGCCACATCACGGTCATTCCCTCCTGAAACAGATCGTCGGCGTCGTGTACGTGAGGCACCAGCGTGAGAATATAGGCATAGATCTCCTGCTGGTGCCGTACGAACAGCCTCAGGAAATCCAATGTGCGTTTATCCTGGTCCATGTCTCATCCGTGCTCTTCGGGTTGCTTTCTTTTCATTCTATCACCGGTGCAGAGAGCGAAGTGAGAGATGAAAAACCGCCGAGAGGTGGAGAAAAATCACGCTGGCATCATTTTTTTACTTCATTTTTGACCTTTCTGAACGGTGTTATACCGGAAGACAGTGGTTTTGCCGAGCCAAACCGTGGAATCAGCCAGTCACCAACCGTCTGACGCGAAAGGCAGGATTATCATGAGACTAAGCTTAATAGCGTGCGTGTTGCTTGCGGTTCTCTGGAGCCAGACCTGTTGGGCCGAGCGGGCGGCAGGGCCTGCCGAACCGAATGACTTCAAACCGGCCTCCTCCAATCAGCCGGGTCGGCAATACCCTCAGGTCGACTCTGAAGGCCGCGTTCGCGCCCGCATTGCCGCGCCTGAGGCCCATACCGTGCTGCTCGATATCGGCGCGGTCAAATACCCGATGACCAAGGACGAAAACGGTGTGTGGACGGGCGATTCGAAGCCCCAGGACGAAGGCTTTCACTACTACCAGCTTTGGATTGACGGGGCTGCGGTCCCGGACCCCGGCAGCCTGTATTTCTACGGCGCCGGTCGCTGGGGCAGCGGTGTTGAGGTCCCGGCCCGGGACCAGGATTTCTACGCTCTGAAAGACGTTCCGCACGGCCAGATCCGCGAACAGCTCTACTTCTCCAAAAGCAACAGCACCATGCGTCGCTGCTTTGTCTACACACCGCCCGATTACGACAAGGACACGAGCAGACGTTACCCTGTGCTGTATCTCCAGCACGGCGGCGGTGAAGACGAAACCGGCTGGCCCAATCAGGGCAAGACCAACCTGATCATGGACAATCTGATCGCCGCGGGCAAGGCCAAACCCTTCATCATCGTGATGGACAACGGCACCTGGACCAGGGCGCGACCGCCCCGCGGGGGCGAACGGGGTCGCGGGACCTGGCCCCCGGCAGGCTGGGCCGATGGCTTCAAGAAGACCCTCCTGGAGGACATCATCCCGATGATCGATGCCAACTATCGCACGCTGGCCGATCGACCCCACCGGGCGATGGCGGGTCTGTCGATGGGTGGCATGCAAACCAGAGTGATCACGCTGGCCAGTCCGGAGACGTTTTCCCACGTCGGCCTCTTCAGCGGCGGCAGTATCAGCCTCGACGACGTCAACGACGCACCCGGTTTCAAAGAGAACGTCAAACTCGTGTTCGTCAGCTACGGCAGCCGTGAACTCGAGGACCGCAGAACCGGTGGGCGTGGGGCCTTCGGCGGCGACCCGAAGGCGAATACCGACGCACTCAAGGAGGCCGGCATGAACGCTCATTTCTACGTCTCACCGGACACCGCCCACGAATGGCAGAGCTGGCGCCGCAGCCTGCACAAGTTCGCTCCACGTCTGTTCCAGGACTAAAGGAGAAGAATCATGAAAAGGAATCTGATTGCACTTGTGTTACTCATCAGTTTCTCAGGTTCGCTGTGTCTGGCGCAGACGGAGCAGGCTGCGAAAGCGGATGACTGGAAACCCTCGACCCTGAACCAGCCTGGCCAGGAGTATCCGCAGGTCAATTCGCAACGCTACGCGCGGTTCCGCATCGCGGCGCCCGAAGCCCAGAGTGTCCGGGTCAGCCTGGGCGGACGGGAACGGGGCGGGTTTGCCCTTACCAAAGATGAGGACGGTGTCTGGACGGGTGTCACCGAGCAGCCGCTGGACGAGGGCTTTCACTACTACCATCTCACGGTGGACGGGGGGATCTTCAACGATCCCGGCGCCTTGAACTTCTACGGTTCGACGCGGTGGGAAAGCGGCATTGAAATTCCCGCTCATGATCGCGAATTCTACGCCCTCAGGGACGTTCCGCATGGCCGCGTGCAGCAGATTCTCTTTCCTTCAGAGAGTACCAACACCTGCCGCCGGGCCTTCGTATACACCCCGCCCGACTACGACAAGGACCTGACCCAGCGCTATCCGGTGTTGTACCTCCAGCACGGCTGGGGAGAAGATGAAACCGCCTGGAGCAATCAGGGCCACGCCAATCTGATCATGGACAACCTGATCGCCGAGGGCAAGACCAGGCCCTTCCTCATCGTGATGACCTACGGCATGACGAACGAGATCCGTTTCGGAGGTCTCAGGAACTTCGATATCGGTCCGTTCCAGACGGTTCTCGTCGACGAGCTGGTCCCCTACATCGACGCCCATTTCCGCACGCTCTCCGATCAACCTCATCGCGCCATGGCGGGCCTGTCCATGGGTGGCATGGAGACCAAGACGATCACCCTGAAGAACCTGGACACGTTCTCGCACATTGGCCTCTTCAGCGGCGGATCGATTTCGCTGGAGGATGTGAACAACACGCCTGGCTTCAAGGAGAAGGTCAAGCTGGTGTTCGTCAGCTATGGGAGCCGTGAACTCGGCGGCGGACGCGGCAGACGCGGCGGCGATCCGAAGGCGAACGCCGACGCGCTGCAGCAGGCGGGTATCCACAGCGTCTTTTACGTCTCTCCGGATACAGCCCATGAGTTCCTGTCGTGGCGACGGAGCCTGCGCGAGTTCGCACCACTGCTGTTTCAGGACAATGCTCCGGCCGCCCAACGAAGCCGTGGACAGATCGCCCGCAGAGGTGGCAGACAAGGAGGTTTCGGCGGACCGATCGAGCTGGGTCCAGACGACAAGCCCGCCTTTGACGATCCCCCCGCCGGGTTCAATGCCCGGCGTGAGAATGTCCCGCATGGCGAGCTGACGATGGTCGAGTATGACTCCAAGACGGTCGGCACGCGTCGAAAGATGCTCGTCTACACGCCTCCGGGCTATTCCGCCGACCGCAAATACCCTGTGCTCTACCTGCTGCATGGCATCGGCGGCGACGAGACGGAATGGCAGCGGCTCTGCCACCCCGAGAACATCATGGACAACCTGCTGGCCGACGGCAAGATCCAGCCGATGATCGTGGTCATGCCCAATGGCCGGGCCCAGGTCAACGACCGCGCCGAGGGGAACGTCTTCGCCACCGCTCCGGCATTCGCCAATTTCGAAAATGACCTGCTCCAGGACGTGATCCCCGCCATCGAGGCCCAGTACTCCGTGTACGCCAACCGTGAGAACCGGGCGCTGGCGGGACTCTCGATGGGGGGCGGCCAATCCCTGAACTTCGGTCTCGGTCACCTGGACGTCTTCGCCTGGATCGGCGGATTCTCCTCGGCCCCCAACACCAAAGCTCCCGCCGAACTCGTGCCCGACCCTGCGAGCGCCCGGGAGAAGCTGAAGCTGCTCTGGCTCGCCTGCGGCAATAAGGACGGCCTGATCCGCATCAGCCAGGGTCTCCACAACTATCTCAAGGAAAACAACGTGCCGCATATCTGGCACGTGGACTCGCACGGTCACGACGGGACCGAATGGGCCAAGAACCTGTATCTGTTCGCTCAACACATCTTCCAAGAGTCTGGTGCGGCGGGAGAACCTGCCGGGAAGTTCGCACTGCGGGTTGATTGCGGCGCCTTTGAGCCGTTCACGGACAGGTTCGGCAACGTCTGGGCGGCGGACCAGGAGCTGGGTACAGGCAAGACCTGGGGCGCGGACAACGGCATGACCATCGACCGCCCGAACGTAGGCATCACCGGCACAGAGATCCCGCGGATCTACGAAACCGAGCGATACAGCATGGGCTCGTACGAGTTCACGGTCCCCAACGGCACGTACACCGTGCGTCTACACTTCGCGGAGACCTTCGAGGGCATCATGGGACCGGGGGAGAGAGTGTTCTCCGTCAGCGTGCCGAGCCAGGAGACGCTGGAAGACCTTGATTTGTTCGAGACCGTCGGGCCGCTCAAGCCCTTGGTCAAGGAATACAAGGGCGTGCCCGTGGAGGACGATCGGTTGGTGATCGGCTTTACGCCCAATGTCGAGAATCCGCAGATCTGCGGCATCGAGATCTTCGCCGAGTAGATACGCCAGTCACGTAGTCATCAAAGGAGCAGACCGTGAGAAGAAGACAAGCAATCATGATGAGTCTGGTGGTTCTCCTGGGCAGTGCGGTCTGGTGCGCGGCAGAGGAGAATGTGCCGGCACTGAAGGACGTGTTCGAGAATGCCTTTCTCATTGGCGGAGCTTTGAATCGGCGCGTGGTGGCAGGACAAGACCCCAACGCGGCTGCCATCGCGGAGAAGCACTTCAACACGGCCACTGCGGAGAACGACCTGAAGTGGCAACGCATCCATCCGCAGATCAACGAGTACAACTGGGAACCGGCCGACAGGTACATCGCCTTCTGCGAGAAGAACGAGATGGCAGCCATCGGCCATTGCCTGGTGTGGCACAGCCAGGTCCCACGATGGGTGTTTCGCGATGATTCCGGAAACGACCTGACGCGAGACGCCCTGCTGGCTCGCATGAAGGGCCACATCCAGACGGTGGTGGGCCGCTACAAAGGCCGCATCAAGGGGTGGGACGTGGTGAATGAAGCCCTCAACGAGGATGGGAGCCTGCGTGACACTCCATGGCTACGCATCATCGGCGAAGGTTCCCAGGACAAACAGTATGACTATATCGAGCACGCCTTCCGGTGGGCCCATGAGGCGGACCCCGGTGCCGAGTTGTACTACAACGACTATGGCCTGGAGACCTCGAAAGCCAAGTGCGATGGCGCCGTCGCGATCGTGAAGCATCTCCAGGCGCAGGGGATCCGCATCGACGGCGTCGGCATTCAGCTGCACGGCGGGCTGACGCACCCCAGCGTCGAGGGCCTGGAGTATGCCATTACGACTCTGGCAGCAACCGGCGTGAAGGTGATGATCACGGAGTTGGATATTCGCACGCGGACGCGAGGATATCGCGGCGCCGATATCCGTCGGATCAACCGGCAAAGTACGAGCGATCCCGATGCCACTTCGACGGAAATCCAGAAGAGACTCGCGGAGAAGTACGCCGAGATCTTCTCCGTCCTGCTCAAGCACCGGAAGGATATCCCCCGCGTCACGTTCTGGGGCGTCTATGACGGCGCATCCTGGATCGGAGGCTCTCCTCTGCTGTTCGACGGCAACTACCAGCCCAAGGAGGCCTTCTTCGCCGTCGTCAAAGCTGCCCGGGAGCGTTGACACACGGACTCGATCCACGATCGTCTTTCGCATGGTTCGGCATCATTGATCTGGCCGGGTTTAAGAAGGATCGATTCTACCTGTACCCATCGTACTGGCGGCCCGATCTTCCGATGGCCCACATCCTGCCGCACTGGACGTGGCCCGAGCGGGTCGGTCAGGTTACACCGGTGCGCGTCTTCACCTCCGGGGACGAGGCGGAGTTGTTTCTCAACGGCGAATCCCGTGGCCGCAAGACCAAGGGGGAGTTCGAGTATCGCCTGCGCTGGGATGAGGTCCGGCACGAGCCCGGCGAACTCAAGGTAGTGGCGTACAAAGGGGACAAGGAGTGGGCGACGGACGTGGTGAAGACCGCGGGTTCGCCCGCCAGACTTCTGGCAACGGCGGACCGCAGCGTCCTTGCCGCCGACGGACGGGATCTCTCCTTTATCACTGTTACCTTGGTGGATGCAAACGACGTCCTCGTACCGCGTGCGAAGGACCGCCTGCGTTTTTCTATCGACGGCCCGGGCGAGATCGTCGCCACCGACAATGCAGATCCGACGCATTTCCAGCCTTTCGGGTCCACAGAGCGATCTGCCTTCAACGGCCTCTGCCTGGCGATCGTTCGGGGGAAACCGAATCAGGAAGGAACCGTCACGTTGCAGGTGGAATCCGAGGGCCTGCGACCAGCGGTGGTCTCTCTGCGTTGCGAGACGAGATGACCGACCGGCGAGATACGAGAATCCAGGTCCCATGGGCCCGATTGGACCCATGGGACCTGGGCGTGCAAGCAAACTAGAAGGGCTTGTGCACCGGGTCTCTCTGCCCGGCCAGCCACAGGATCTCCTCTTCCGACAGCGCGCGGTCGTAGACGCGAACGTTGTCCATCTGCCCGTTCAGCTCGCGCTGGATGTCTCCACCGTTGTTCCAGGCGCCCACGGATGCGCCGCCCAGAATCAAAGTCAGCGGCGAGGCAAAGGAACGCGAATCCTCGAGCCGTCCGTTGAGATAAATCGCGGCAACGCTATCGGAAACGGTCAGCGCCAAGTGTACCCACGTATTGGGCGAGGCTACGGTATCGCCCTGCATGTCGCCGCCGGCGAGGCCATTGATCCCCGCGTTCGCGCTCCCGTTGCGCAGCTTGCAGTGGATCCCGCCGGCGGACCAGCCATCGCTGTTGATGCCACCGGTGAAGTCCTTGGAAGCGGGATCGTCCACGGAGTAGATCCACATCGAATAGGTTCCCTGGCTGAACGTCGCATTGGCACCGCCCAGCCTCGGCATGGCCATGGCGTCGTCGGCCCCGTCGAGGACCAGCATGCCGCCACCGACGTAGGCTTCGTCGAGCAGCGTCCCGTCGTAGCCGTTGCCCGAGCTGTCGGTCGTACCGTTCTCGAACGTGTATTCGACCAGCAGGCCGGCAACGCCCGGATCGGTTGGGGTCAGCATCTCCGGCGTGCGCGGATACAGACGGATGTCGTCGACGTAGAGAACGCCGGAAGCGCCGGCGCCTTCGACGCCGATCGCCAGGCTGGTCACGTTGCTCAGGTTGCCGCCGACGCTCGACAGATCGATATTCCAGACCTGCCATTGTTCCTTCGTCAGGTCCGCAGCGGCACCGTCGTAGACGACCTTCGTGTTGTTGATCCTCACATACAACTGCCCGCTGTTGTCGGGGGCGCCATAGAAATACAGCGAGAGACTCTGGAGACCGTGGGCAGTCCAATCCTGCGTATCGAATGTGTACTCGGCTTCCGCCAGCGTCAGGCCTGCGTTGTCGTAGAACAAAGGCATCGACTGCCGTCCGCCATGCACGATGGTCCGCTCGGCAAAGGGCGCATCGAAATAGCCGACCGTAGAACCGGTCTCGTTGACCCAGCCGTCCAGCCAGGTGTCGAAGATCGTCGTGCCCGCGTCGATGTCGTCCGTGTAGCTCTCGAAATCGTCCACCACCGCATAGGGCTGGGTGGCGAAACTCCAGACGCCGCCTTCCCAGACGGAAACCGCATCCGCCTCATTCACTTCATCCACGCGCCAGTAGTAGGTGGCATCATACTCGACCCCTTGGGGCGCAAAGGTGCTCACGGCCACGGCGTCCACCAGTTCCAGCGCCTCTGGGGCCATCCCGAGATAGACGTCGTGCGAAGCGGCGTCACGCCCGGCGCGCCAGGTGAGCACCACGTCCGGATTCACGTCGGCAGCGCCATCCGCCGGCTCGGGCTGTCGCGCCTGGGCGGGGATATACAGGAAGCGAACTTCGCTGAGCCCGTACTGGCCCATGGTGCCCCAGCCACTGTTGACGTTCAGCCGAACGTACTTCGCCGGTACCCCCGCCATGTCGATAGCGGTGTTGTGCGTGTAGGTGCTCGACGCGGTCGCCTTGGCCACCTCAAAATCGCCCAGCGACGTCCAGTCCACACCGTCCTGCGAGTACTCGATCGTGACCTCTTTGAGGCCGAAGCCGAGAACGATCTCGAACTGCACGTTGTAGTTCCATACCAACAGCTCGTGCAGCTTGTACACCCGATCGAACTCGTACTGAACCCAGAGCGCCTCCTCGCCATCCGGACTCGCCAGCCACATGTCGTCGGCGTCGATCGAATGTTGATCGTCCGCATTGAGACCCGATCCGTCGACCGTCCTCTCCGGACCGGAGGTCTCATCCGAGATCCCGCTGGTCGTCGCGATCACACCCGTCACCGGATACGCCAGCGGCTCGGTGGTAAAGCTCCAGACGTTGCCTTTGAAAATCGTGTTGCTCGGCGGCGCGTTCACTTCGTCGATCCGCCAGTAGTACGTCTGCTCGAATTCGAGGAGACCTTCCGGGGCATACGTTTCGGCAGTCTGGCCCTGGCTGACGAGGACGTCCATCGGATGGGTTCGACTCGCCCCGTTAACGTCGTCGAAGCTGGTACCAAGATAGACATCGTGTGTGACAGCGAACGCACCCGACTCCCAACTTAGGATGACATCCCTCACCACATCTTCGGCCTCATCGTCAGGTTTGGGCCCTCTCGCAATCTCGGCATCGCCCACTTGAACCTGCTGGATTTGCTCCAGCGTGAGGGCACCCCCGAAGACCTTCACCTCGTCTATCAAACCCCGAAACATGCGGTCTTGCGCGGCGTTGCGAGTGGCGATGTTGAAGTGGCCTATGGCGAGGCGACTGATGTCGCTTCCGACCGCGCCCCGATCATAGTCGATCTCCACGTCAAACGTCGCCGGGCTGGCGGTATCACCGAAGTAGAACTTCACCTGGCCGCTGGGCAGGTCCGAATCATAGCTCACGGCAAAGAACTTCCAGTTGTCCGGGCTGGCGCCGGGATCTGTGGTGATCTTCCCAGCCGAGGATCGCGCCGGAACACCATCAGGCCACTGATTAATCCCAACCTGTACGCTGCCGTCGGACTTGTAGACCACGTCGACACCCTGGCCCCCGTGGTTGATCCAGGTCACCAAACGGTTGCCCCCGGATCCTTCAGAGCTGTTGCGACAGTTAGCCCAGCCCACGACCGTGAAGGCGGTCAGGCCCGTGAGCTCCGCGTAGTTCGACGGGCTTTCGACCACATAGGTCCCAACCGTGGTGCCAAAATCCACGCTGCTGGTGCCACCGACGCCGGCCGGTACGTTGTTGGACCACGTAGGTGTCGGAGTGGTAAGCGTAAGCTCGCCGCCAGCAGAACCGGCATTGACCGTCACGGTCCCAGAATTCTCGTTGAAATCCAGATCGATGATGGGCTTAGGAACCGAACCGCTGTACGCCGTTGGCACTAACGTCAGCGCCATAGTCATTGACAGTGCCACAACTGACCATTTCATGGTAGTCCTCCAACCTAATGTGATCATCGTTTCATGGAGACGACCGTGCGTCATCCGCGAGTGTACTGAGTATCAGATCAAATCTCCTGCTCTTCGATAGCGCTCCTCCTCCAACGAGGACGTGATGAATTCGAAATGCGACTACAAAAGACATCTCCAAGAATCATCCAATGGGAGCAAATGATGATTCGCCCTTACAAGCCGTACGGAATTTCCTTCTTGGGCCAGGCCAGCCGAAAACCCACGTCGAGATCATCCAGACGGCGCAGCAGATCGACGTGCCCGTCGATGAACACGATGTTTGCGCCGCCCCGGTCCAGGTCGCCCGGCGCGTTGTGGAACGTGGCGTAGTTGTCGATCTGGCGCTCGGAATTGCCCACGGTGAAGTGCGTATCGTTGAAAGGCGCGATGCTGTAGCCTTCGATCGTCCAGGTGTTTTCTTCCGTGAAGACCATGACCGCCGACGGACGATACACCTGCGTCTCCTTGCTGACGCCGGTGACGCCGGCGCCGAGCCAGTTCGACCAGATCGTACCATTTCGGCCGACATAGGAATTCATGACATAGCTGACCGCCGTATCCGCGTACTGGGTGCCCTTGGCCAGCATGTTGAACTTCGGACACATGTGCACGTCGAGCGCCTTGAGGTACGGCCACAACGCCCCTTCGGGCCGCTCGCCCTTGCGCACCCAGGCATGCCCCTCCGACTTGAGCCAGGTGGAGGCGTCGGGAAAGTTGTAGCTGTAGTCATCCAGGTACATGCGCAGCGCGACGCCGTACTGCTTCAGGTTCGCCCGGCACCGCAGCGTGCGGGCCTGGTCTCGGGCCTTGCTCAAGGCCGGCATGAGAATGGCCATCAAGAGAGCGATGATGGAGATGACGACCAGCAGTTCGATCAGCGTGAAGCCTTTTTTCGTTCGCACCTGCTTACCCTTTCCGGTCATATCCTTTCCGGCTCCGCATGATGTCCGCCCGTTTGTATTATGCGATCTTCGGATGCCGGGAAACAATGCCATTTTGCGCAGCCGACGCTGCCAATTTGCGCAACCCCTTCAGGGGCGTTGCGTTCGCGTCACTCCATGCTGATACTGGCGACGGTACGTCATCGGACTGATCCCTTTGACCTTGTGAAACAGGCGCGACGCGTGCGACGCATCCGAGAAGCCCAACGCCTGTGCGATCTCGGTCACGGACTGTCCCGTCTCGGCAAGCATCCGTGCCAACAGGTCTACCCGGACGCGCTGAATCTCATCATGAATGGAATGGCCCAGAACGCTTCGAAACCGCTGTTCGAGGGCCCGCCGCGACAGGCGGGTACGCTCCACCACCTGCTGGACGCCGATATTGAGCCGCCGGCAGCGTCGGATGAACCGCAGGGCCGCCAGCACCTCACGATCCTCGATCGCCAGTACATCTGTGGATTGCCGGGCGGCCACGTGGGTCGGGCGGATGCACAACGTGGGCCGGCCTTTCTCCCGCCCGGTGATCATCTGATCGAGCGTCTCGGCGGCTTGGTAGCCGACCCTCTGAAGGTTGCTCGCTACGCTCGACAGAGGCGGACTGCACAAATCACAGATTAGCGCGTCGTTGTCCACGCCGATTACTGCCACCTCGTCCGGGACCTTCACGCCTTCGAGCTTGCAGGCCTCGATCACCAGTTCGCCCCGATCGTCATTGCACGTCATGATTCCCACTGGCCTGGGCAGGCCCCGCAGCCAGTGGCCAATGCGCGGAAGCTCCTGGTCCCAACTTCGCTGCGACGGCGCGCCCGGCAGGCGGTAGGCATGGACCTCGAACCCATGTCGCCTCACCTGCTCGCGGAAGTGGTTCCGGCGCCGGCGCGACCACCACCAGTCCTCGAAGCCGCAGTAGCCGAAATGCCGCAGTCCCAGGCTTAACAGATGTTCGGCGGCGACTTCGGCGACCGCTTTGTGGTCGGTGATCACATTAGCCACTCCGTCGATCGTCTCGCGCGTATAGGGGAAGCATACGATCGGCACACCCATCGCAACAATCGCATCCATCTCCTCCGGTTCACGCATGAGGATACCGTCGGGTTCAAGCGCCTCGAGAACCGCCAGCAGCCGACGTTTCGACTTGCGTTCGCGGTACTCCAGTGGACGATAGAACGTCCAGAGCCCCTGGAGCCGGGCGTACTCGGCGATCCCGCTGAGAAGCCCGCGCGTGTACTGCCGGGATGGGTTGATCAGCAACGCGATCTTCGTATTTTCTGCCATGGTTCCGTTTCTTCGTCTGGTCCGCAGGCAACCGCGTCGCGCCGCTACGAGCCTTCTGCCTGATGGATCTCCTTGAGTGCGGGGTAGAGCCGTCGATAAAGGGCATACCGACCGTCATACCGGTCACTGCTCGCTGGATCTGGCTCGATCACCCGGTCGAACTCCACTGCACGCTCGGCCGCCGACGGGACATCCGGATAGTCGCCGGCGGCAACCGCTGCCAGGAGCGCCGCGCCCAAGCAGGCGGCTTCCGTCACGCGCGGGATGCGCAGCCTCATCCGACAGATGTCCGCTTTCAAACCCAGCCACAAGGCGCTGCGTGCGCCGCCCCCGACCGCATGCAGTTCTTCCAAGGCAACGCCCGCTTCGCGCAGCAGTTCGAGATGAACTCGCAGCTCGAATGTCAGCCCTTCCAGAATCGCCTTGGCGATCTGCGTCTGCGTCGTCGCAAACGTCAATCCGACGATCGCCCCTTTCGAGTGCGTATCCAGCAGAGGCGTCCCCGCCCCCGCAAAGTGCGGCAACACCAGCAGGTCGGTCGGCCCCTCGCTGGCGCCCGCCAGCATCAAATCGTACGCATCCTGGGCCAATGAATCCGCCTGGGCGACACGGTCTTGACCGAGCGTGTCCCGGAACCAGCGGAGCGTGAGCCCTCCGCCGTGGTTCAGCGTCATCGCCAGATACAGGCCCGGAACGACGTGCCGATAGACGGAAATGCCGCCTTCGCGCAACCTGCGGTGGACAACGGGCGACGCCATCGCCACCTCCACCACCTCCGCGGTCCCGGTCGAGACCATCGCCCGCCCAGGCCGGACCACGCCGCTGCCCAATGCCGCACACGCCTGGTCGTGCCCGCCCGTGGCCACCAGAACCAATCCCGGCAGTCCGACCTGACGCGCCACACTTTGATCGAGCGTCCCGACGACCGACTCACCCGCCGGCAGAAGTTCCGCCAAGCAACCGGTGTCGATCGCACAACGATCCAGAATGTCGCCGCCCCAGCCCGCAGCATCGAGGTCGTACATCTGTGTTCGCGAGGCCAGACAATGGCTGATGACGGCGCGGCCGGTCAGCCGTCGAAGGAAGTAGTCTTCGTAGAGCAGCCACTGGGCGGCATCTTTCCACAGTGCTTGCTCGTGCCCCTGGAGCCAGAGCAGCTTCGTGATCGTGTTCATCGTGTGCATCGGCATGCCCGTCCGCTCGAAGAGCGTCTCGGGCCCGAATGTCTCGGCCAGCCACTCGTTCTCCGCGGTCGTCCTCGTGTCCATGCCCAGGATGGCGTGCCTCAGAGGCCGACCCCAGCGATCGACCCCAATCACCGCTTCACCCTGCACCGACAGCGCCATGGCCCGGGGTGGATCGGCCTTACTGCTCGCTGCCGCCGCCGCCAGCGCCTCCAGCGCCAGGTCCCAGACGAGTTCCGCATCCTGCTCCGCCCAGTGCGGACGAGGCGTCAGCACCGGGTACTCCCGCGAGGCATGGGCGATGACCTCCCAGGCGTCGTTGAACACCGCCGCCTTGCAGCCTGTCGTTCCGATATCCAAGCCAATCACCGACATAGACACCTCATATCACGACGAGTCCGTGTCATTCCAGCTCGATGCCATCGAGCGATTGCAGCAGCTCTTTCCCGCCGATCTGCCCCGCCATCCAGCGATCCTGAAGGCGTCGCAACCGCAACACCGTCGACGATTCGCACAACTCCACATCGTCGTATCGGATGGGCGTGTCCGCTGCGACCGCCTTCGTCAGCCTGGCGCCCTTCGCCAGTCCGATGGGCAACAGCCTGTCGGACGCAGCGACCTCGTAGCGGTCGATCAACGCATAGAACGAGCAGCCCCCGATGCCGTCGAGCACGTCGCCTGCCGCAAGCTCCTGCTTGGCTACTGCGAAGACCTCCGAGACCAGCCGACGCATGGGCTGCATGTTGGACTTCCTGCGGATCGCCAGCATCGCGCACGTGAGGGGGACCTCGATGCTGCACAGATGGTACGGACGAAACAGCGTGTAGTACGGACCGTTGCCCATGTCGCGGTAGACCAGCGCCTGCCGGAGGCGCGGATGGTCCGTCGTCACCACGAGAAAGACGCCCGGATGTACGCCGCCGATGCCATAGTCGACGACACCGGCGCGATTCAGCACGCCGCCATGTTCCTTCAGCGCAAAGATCTCGTTGAGCTTGTCCCGGCTCGTACGCGGACCGTGCATCCCTCGCACGTCGGGCACCAGCCCCGTTGCGTTCGAGACCGCCGCCATCTCGATCATCGTCTTGCTGCCATCGACAAACTCAATCAGCATATTGGGATTCAGCCCCCGCCGCGTCGCCTCCTTCGCCCAAGCCTCGTCTGTCGGCCTGGCGTGCCGGTCCAGCGGATTGTTCTTGCCCTTGCCCGCCGCCACGATCGTGAAGCCCAGCGAATCAGCGAAGTCGTACAGTTCCTTGCACGCCGCCGGCTCGTCGCCTGCCGCCAGAGCATAGAGCACGCCCTTCTGCTCCGCATACCAGCTCAACAGAGGTCCGACCGTGATATCCGTCTCGACGTTCATCATCGCCAGTTGCTGTCCGTGCCGCGCCGCCAGCATCGCCGCCTGCGCGCCGACCTCGGGCACCCCCGTCGCCTCGAGCATCACCTCCACCTGCTTCATCGCGGTGACCACGCGAAAATCACTCGTGCACACCCGCTGGCCCGCGGCCACGGCGGCATCCGCCTCGGCGGCCGAATGCACCTGGACCACTTCGCCCTCGAGCCCCGCGATGCCGAAGGCCTCTCGCGCCCGCGACAGATTCACGTCGGCAATCACGCAGATATCGATCCCCTTCATCATTGTGATCTGGGCGACGACGTCGACGCCCATCTGTCCCGCGCCGATCAGACCAATCCGCACAGGATTGCCTTGTTCGTGCCGTTCCTGAAGCTCCGCGTTCAAACCGATCATGTCTGTTCTTTCTCAAAGGAGATGAGCACCTTCAGCGCGTCGCCCGCCGCCGCTGTCCGGTAGGCGCGGTCGGTCTCGCTGAGTGCAAATGTATGCGTAATGATTTTGTCGGCCGGCAGCGCCCCATCGGCCAGCCGATCGAGCGCCTGGCGATGAACGCGCGGATGGTACGAAAACGTCCCGATGACCTCGATCTCACCGTAGTGGATCTTGTTGCCGTCCAGTGTGGTCATCGGATGGGCCTTGGGCAGCCCGCCGAAGAGCAGGACCTTGCCGCCCTTGCGAACCATGTCGACCCCCTGCCGCTGCGTTTCGGCCACAGGATTGGCACAGATCACGATGTCGGCGCCCAGCCCTTCGGTGAACTCCCTCACCCGCGCGACCACGTCCTCGCTGGCCGCATCGAGAATCAGGTCGGGGTCGAATCGCGCCGCCAGTTCCCGACGCATCGGGCTGCACTCGGTCACCACGGCCCTCGCGCCGCGCGACCTGGCCACCGCCACGTGCAAACAGCCGATCGGCCCCGCTCCAAGGATCACCACCGTGTCGTCCTTGCTGGTTCCTGCCCGATCGTGCGTCGCCAGCACCGAACAACTCGGCTCGGAGAGCGCCGCGTGCGCGAAACTCAATCCGTCCGGCATCCGATTGACGATCCCGTCTTCCAGGATCTGCGCCGTCAGCGCCATCTGCTCGGCCATCCCACCAGGAAAGCCCGGCGTGATGCCCACGAATTGCAGCCGGTCGCAGAGATTGTAGCGCTCCCGCTTGCAGTAATAGCATTGCCCGCAATGCACGTCCGGCGCGATCGCCAGACGATCGCCCACCTTGAACCGCGTACAGCGCTCGTCAACCGCGATCACCACGCCCGAGACCTCGTGCCCCGGAGTGCCCCCGCCCGAACCGGCCGGCGGGCCCTCCTTCCACCGACGCAAGTCAGACCCGCAGATCCCGCACGCCTTGACCGCCAGAACCAGCCCCCCCGGTGGGACCTCGGGTTCCGCGACCTCGCGTATTTCAATCGTCTGTGCCGCCTTCAGAAATGCCGCTTTCATGAATCGTCCTCAAATCTGCAGGTCAGGGTGTCCGTCACCGCCCCCGTTTCTCCGCTTCGATCTTGACGCCGACGGCGCCGCCCGGGTGGGTGTGGCCGAACTGCTCCTTCGTGTAGCCCCGCAACTCGAGCAGCAGCACGCACAGCACGTCGCACGCCGCACCGCTCATCAGCGAACTGCCCGTGGCGATCATCCCATAGGGATCCGCGCTCTCGGGCGCCGTCACGTGAACCACCGCGTCGCTGAGTCGGCCCAGCGTCGAATCGGGCTTCTCCGTATGCGCGATGATCCGCGCCCCGCGATCCCTGGCAATCTGCGCGAAGGTGTTGATCTCGGTGCTCTGCCCGCCCTTCGAAATGATGTAGACGATATCCTTATCGCGGATCGCCCCGGCGCCGCCATGAATCGAGTTGGCCGCACTGATGAAGAGCGCGGGCGTCCCGCAACAGGCCAGCAGATGTGCGAAACGCTGCGCTATCGCGCAGCTCGTCCCCGCCCCTGCCGTCAGGATGTGCCCCTCGCATTCCAGCATCATCCGCGCCGCCTTCACGAAGTCCGCGTTCAACTGTTCCTTCAGCGCCGCAACTGTACTGGCCTCGGTCGTTACAACGTCGCGCGCCCGTGCCAGCATCTGTTCGATCGTAGGTTCTGTCATCTCGGTGTTCCCGCAGGTGGTCACTCTTTCTCGAGGATCAATACGAAGTCCTGGTCGGCCTCACTTGTGGCCTCCAGTCGGTTCTTGCCGTGAACGATCCTGGCCTCGCGGTATTCATTCTTGACCGGATCGAACCATCGTCCGCGATACCGCAGGTTCAGCGGATTGCTCAGCTTGAACGTCTGCTTGGTCGGAAGATAGGCGAGAATGTTCTCATGGTCGTCCGTTTTCGCTACTCCGATGAAATGGTTGTATGTCTTGTCGCCGGGCTGCTCGAGCAGCAGTTCCGGACATGGGCGATACCGCCACCATGGCAGCGTCTGGATCATGCGGGACAGGTAACCGATCTGGACGCTGCCTGGGAACTGGATCGACTTGAACCAGGGCGTGACCCCCGAGCCGTTGCCATGGTTGAGGATGTCCTCACCCGGACGAATCCAGGGCCAGATCCCATTGGCCCCGTACGTGATGCCCGCGATCGGCGTCGCCAGCAGGCTCCAGTACGAGGCGTTTCGCACATCCTCCGCATCGATGCGAAAACCGATCTCCTCGTAGTTCGGTTCGAGATTGATGATCGGCCTTGCCGGCAGCTCGTCCCAGTCGTTCGCCATCGGTCCCTTGTTGATCCAGTCGACCGTCCCCTTGGCGTTGCTGTGGCTCGACTGGTACCCCACGATATCGAGCCAATCCTCGTCGGCGTATTCCCGCCCGATCCACGACCGCCCATGCGGATGCTGCGCCACCAGCCCCGGATGTGACTCACCAAAGACGCCTCGCCCGATGTTCTTCCAGCGCTGCTCGTACTCGTCGACGTAGCGCCCATCGCCGCCCAGAAGCCAGACCACCTGGTGCCCGCCATACCGGGCGACCGTGTAGCGCGCCAGGAGGATCGCCTCATTCTCTGGCAGATAGTAACCCGGACTCAGTTCCCGCCCCGCGGCGAACGGAAGCGCCCACAGCAGCACCGGCGCCGCGATCAGCCCATGCTCGTTGATCTGATCCACCTTGCGATCGAGCCGCTGAAAGAACGATGGATGGATGCGGATGCGTCCGGACCCCGTAAACGCCACCTCACCTGCACTGTCCACGTCGCACCCCCGCCATTGCGTCGTGACGAACTGAATCGCGGTATAGCCGTTCGCGACGCGGTCCTTCAGATACGTCGTCCACTCCTCGTCCGTCGACTTCAGCGCCCCATTCCATGCGGTGCAGGCGCACCAGAAGAAAGGCGTTCCATCGGCATGCGCCAGGTGATAGGCCCCCTTGGGTCGAACCAGGCTGCCTCTCCGGTAGATCGCCAGTTCGCTCTCCGGGGCAACGCATTCGAAAGAACCCTGGACCCCGTGCAGTCCCGAGTTGCCTTTGTCCGAACATTGCGAGACGAACGTCCAGGTCCCCACCGCGTCGGGACAGAACCGGACCCGCCAGTCGCGATCCCCGTCCCAGAACCCGTTGATCTTCTTGGTCCTTCCCGTCGGCGAGGTGAACTCCACGACGAACTGCGTCACGTCATACAGCGGATTGCCGTAGGACTTGGCGCTGGTAAAATGCTTCTCATACTTACCCCACTGCCCGACTGTGTCGGCCCCGCTGCAAAGAGCAGAGCAGCCCAACAGGGTCAAAGCCGTCGCCAGCATCTTCGCTTTCCTCATCGCTTTCTTCTCCATGTTCGAATTCACTCTTCGATGCGAATGTTGTGCCGTCCCAAACGGGCCAGCACGGTGTTGCGAACGCTGTCCAGCAGGACCGCCAGGAAGATAATCGCCGCCGCGATCAATGGTTGCAGGTACAGATCCGTCCGCGTCGCCACCAGACCCGCCCAGACCATCTGGATCAGCAGTGCTCCGAGCACCGTGCCCGGAAAGACGTTGCCGATTCCCCCGAACAGGCTCGTGCCGCCCAGCACCGCCGCGGCAATCGCCTGAAACTCGACCATTTCGCCAAAGCCGGAGTTGACGTTGCCCAGTTGGGCCACCGAAATGAAGCCCCCGAGCGACGCGAGCACGCCGCAGAGGACGTAGGCCGTCGCCTGCACCCACCGGGTAGGGATGCCCGCCTTGTGCGCCGCGTCCAGTCCGTGCCCCACCGCGTAGATCTGCCTCCCCAGCGTCGTACGCGTCAAGACCATCCACGCTGTCAGCACCACCACTGCAAAGATCACGATCGGTCCCGGAATCCCCAGCACCTCCGCGGCGCCCAGCCCAGTGACGCTCTCCGGAAACGTCACCGCCCGGCTCTTGCTCAGCATCCATCCCAGACCACGCCCCGCAAATTGCGTCGCCAGCGTCGCCACGAACGGAACAATGCCCAGCCGCGTGACGGCAAACGCGTTCACCATGCCGAACAGCAGTCCCACCGCCAGGCAGACCAGCAACCCCAGCAAAGGCGAAATGGAAAACCGCTCCATCAGCAGCCCCGCCGCCACCGCGGAGACGTACATGTTCGACCCGACCGAAAGATCGATCCCCGCCGTCAGCAGCACGAACGTCATCCCCACCGCGATGATCCCGATGTAAGACGCCTGCTTGGCGATGTTCTCCAGACTCTGATATTCCAGAAAACGCGGCGCCAGCAGCCCGAACACCACAAACGTTCCGACGAACATCACAATCGGAACGTTCCGCAGCACCGCCGTCAATGTCCCCTGTCGCCACGAGCCCATTAGTTCGATGCTCCCGTCTCACTGCGCGGCCCATGCTCGACGTGGCCCTCGAAAGCCGCCGCCAGGATATGCGCTTTGTCGAATTCGTCCCGCCGGAACCGCCCGCAGATCCGCCCTTTGCTCATCACCAGCAGCGAGTCGCAGATGCCGATCAGCTCCTCCAGTTCTGACGAGATGCACAACAGCCCGTTGCCCCGGTCCGCCAGATCGTTGATGATCGAATACACCTCATACCTGGCCCCGACGTCGATCCCGCGCGTCGGCTCGTCCAGGATACAGACCCGAGGCCGTCCGAGCAGCCACTTGCCGATCACCGCCTTCTGCTGGTTGCCGCCGGAAAGGCTCTTGACCGCATCCGTCCTCGGGTCGACGCATTTGACCTTCAGCGATGTGACCATCTCATCGAGCGCCGCGCCCAACGCACGCCGATCCATCGTCCCCAGCACGCGGCTCCGCCGATAGCTCGGCAGAGCCACCAGCGCCATGTTCTCCGTCACCGACGCCTCCATCAGCAGCCCTTCCTCCCGCCGGTCCTCGGTGACGAAGGCCATTCCGCTGCGGATGCTCCTCCTTGCCGTTCGCTTGCCTTGCGACAGTCCGCCCACCTCGATCGTACCCGACCGATACGGGTCCAGCCCGAACAGGATCCGCCCCAGTTCCGTGCGCCCTGAGCCCATCAACCCGAACAACCCGAGGATCTCGCCCTCGTGCAGGTCGAACGAGATATCCTTGACGATCCCCGGCTCCGTCACCCTTGAGACTGACAGCAGCACCCTTTCGCCAGCCTGACCCGCACGCGTCGGATGAAGCTGATCGATCTGCCGGCCCACCATCGCCGCGATCATCGTATCGATGTCGAACGCCTCTTTGGCGCCGGTCCGCACCACCTGCCCGTCGCGCAACACCGCGATCTCATCGGCCAGCCTCAACACGTCCCCCAGCGCGTGGCTGATATACAGAATCGTGCGCCCCTTGCGCCGGAGCCGCTCGATCAGCGCGAAGAGCCGCTCCGTCTCCCGGCTCGTCAGCGATGTCGTCGGCTCGTCGAAAATGATGATCCGCGCCCCGCTGTGCAGAGCCTTCGCGATCTCCACCAGTTGCTTCTGCCCCGGTGTCAGCCGGTCGATCCGCGTCCGCGGAGAAAGGTCCAGATCGACCGCGGCCAGCGCCTCTTTCGCCCGCCACGTCGCCTCGCGACGATGGATCAGAGGCGTCCGCCCGATTCGCGGAAATCCGTCGATGAACAGATTGTCGATAATGCTCAGGTTGCCAAAGAGATTCAGTTCCTGGTGGATGAATGCAATGCCCGCCCGCGTGGCGTCCGCCGGATTGGCCGCCTGATAAGGCTGTCCCTCCAGGCGAATCTGCCCCTCGTCAGCCGCAAGCACCCCTCCCAGGATATTCATCAGCGTGCTCTTGCCCGCACCGTTCTCGCCCACCAGCCCCAGCACCGAGCCCGCCTTCACCTCCAGGGACACATCGTCCAGCGCCACCGCCCCGAAGAAGCTCTTGCGGATGTGCTCGAATCGCAGAATCGCCGCGCTCATGCCGCCACCGCCCTCCCCGCCGGAACCCAACCCAGCCGAACGCGGTTGCGAAGCACGTCCAGCAAAGCCGCCACCAGGATCACGATGCCTTTGACGATGTTGACGGTGTAGAACGTGAAGTTCAGCATGTAGAGCGAGCTGTCCAGCAGGACGAAAAAGAGCACCCCATAGAACGCCCAGCGCACCTTCCCCTTGCCCCCGAACAGGCTGATGCCGCCGATCACCGCTGCCCCGATGATATCCAGCAACACGTTCTCCCCCAGCGTCGGCCGACCCGCCCCCAGGCGGGACGAATACAGCACCGACCCCAGCGCTGCGCAGAACCCGCTAATGGCATACGCACACACGATCACGCGATCCGTCGGCACCCCCGATACCGTCGCCGCGCGACGGTTCATCCCCACTGCATACAGCCACCGCCCGAGAATCGTCCGCGCCAGCACGAACCAGGCCGCCGCCGCCAGCGCCAGCCCCGCAAAAAACGAATAGGGCACCAGACCCACCGATCCGCGCCCCGCCGGCACGCGACCCAGGTAGTTCTGCCCGATCGCCAGAAACGCCTCCGGGAGGTTCCGCACGTTCTCACTGCGCGTCACGAAGATCGCCAGCCCGCTGAAGAAGAACATCGAGACCAGCGTCACCATAAAGGGCGGCATCTTCAGCTTCGCCACCGCCAGCCCGTTCGCCGAACCGATTAAGGCCCCGAGGAGCAGCATGAAGGCAATCCCGACGGGTACCGCCGCCGTACTGCCGCCCAGCGGACCGCCACCTTCGCCGATCGCTACCCCCCACAGCGGGTTCCGTGCAAACAATTCCGGGTCCAGCCCCGACGTCATCAGCAGGGCGCCGCACACGCTCGTGATCGCCATGACCGACGTTTGCGACAGATCGATCCCCCCGACGATCAACACGAACATCTGTCCGATCACCAGCACCAACAAAGGCCAGATGTTTGAAGACAAATTGCTCAAGTTCCGCGCGCTGCCCAGTCGCGGCAGGAAGATCCACAACACCAGGAAATACGCCACCGACAGAAACAGCACAAAGCTGTCTGAGAGAAGCACCCGCCCCACGACCGTCTCCTTCAGACGCCCGATCCACCTCTGCGGTCTCACCTGACCCTTGCTCTGCACGCCTCTATCCCCCGTTGGCTGACTCATACACTGCGTTTATTCATCTTGCAGCACCCGGTAGCCCCACATCTCGTCGGCCCGCTCGGCCATGTTCTCCTGCGTCAGCGCGAATCCCGGGTCCTCCATCCATTTCTCCGGCGTCCGCTCCCCCGCTTCGATCGCCGCCAGAAGCGCCTCCATGATCGCGTTCGCTTCGAAGAACAGGTCCTGCACGCCGGTCGCGTCCACGTACCCTTCTTCCATCAGTTTGTAGGCTGTACTATCCCCGTCGAGCCCCCCGAGAATGACATGGCCTGGCTCGTCGATCTTCTTCCATTTGCCCAGCGGTTCGAGCACCGCCTTGATCTGCGGATAGAGAAAGTCGGAACTGGTGAACAGGAAGTCCACGTCCGGGGTAGCCTGCAGCGCCGCCTCCAGGTTCGCCAGCGTGGTCGCGGGATCCCACTTGCTGGGCACCTCGATGGGCTTCTCGAACAACTCGGGGTTCTTCTCGATCACGTTGAAGAAGCCCTGCCGCCTGGCCACCGCATTGCGGTCGCCCAGATCGCCCACCACGATCAGCGGCTTCCACTTGCGACTCGCATCCTTCTCTCGGGCCGCCTGGGCCATGTACGCCACCGCCTCCTCCGCGATCTTCTCATTGTCGGCCACGATCACCAGCGCCGGGTTGCTCCGATCGGCGGGCGGACGATTGAACACCGCGATTGGAATGCCCGCCCGATTCGCTTCGCCCACGATGGTCACCGCGCTCTCTCCGTCCTGTGGAATGATGATGATCCCGTCCACCTCCTGGGCGATCGCGTCGCGAATCTGCTCGAGCTGGCGGTTGGCATCCTCGTTCGCATTCCGCTCCAAGACCCGGATGCCCTTGGCCCGCAGCGTCTCCGTAATGGCCTTGTGGGCGGCAACCCAGAACTCCGTCTCCAAATCCTGGAACCCGAAGCAGATTGTCACCTGCTCGGCGCCCTCGTCCTGCCGTGAACAGGATAGCCCCCCTACGACGCCCGCCAGAACCGCCATCAACGCCAAGACCTGCAACAACGCCTTCATGCTCGCCCTTTCCCATCGGCACAAAGCAGCTAACATATGTTCAGCTATGAACGGATGAACACTTTCTACCACCTTGGATCGCCCCTGTCAACGCCTCCCTGCCTCCGGATACCCTCTGGAGCCCGTCAATATTGAGGCTGTTTTTAGGCATGTCTTCTCGTCTCGCCATGTCACATTGAGCCTGTAACCGCTTTCTAATTAGCTACTTAAGAATCACGACCGCACCCAATACAGGTGCCTTCCGCACTCTGCTGCTTGACATCGCGAGACCAAAGGCAGATAATTCGAAAAAATGAACATGATCGACCATATGTTCACGGGCACCCATGGGCACAGATCTCAATCTCAAACGACTCTTGTACAAGGTCGCGAAGGCCTACTACGACGACGGGCTCACACAGCAGCAGATCGGGGCGAGGCTGGGGCTATCCCGTATCAAGGTCTCGCGCCTGCTGCGGACCGCCCGCGACGAGAAGGTGGTGCAGATCTCGATCGCTCCGCCGCAGGAGTCGAACGCCGATCTCGAACGCCGTCTCGAGCACGCCTACGGCCTCAAAGAGGCGGTCGTCCTCACCTGCTCCGCGTCGGACCCTGCTGTCATGATCGTTGAACTGGGGGTCGTCGCGGCCGGTTGCCTGACCCGGGGGCTCCAGGGAACCGAGGTGATCGCCCTGAGTTGGGGGACCTCCGTGCTGTCCGTGGTCAATGCCCTGGTCCCGATGGACCTGCCCGAAGTCCGCATCGTCCAATTCCTGGGTGGCCTGGGCCAGCTCGAGGCCCAGACCCATGGCGCCGATCTCGCCCGGCGCATGGCCCAAACGCTGGGAGCCAAGCCCCGACTCATCCATGCCCCAGGTCTGGTCAAGGACGAAGTCGTCCGCGAAGCCCTGGTCCAGGACCCCCAAGTGGCCGACACCCTTGATTTGGCCGGACGTGCGGACATCGCCTTGGTGGGCATCGGCATCCTCGAACCGCACTCCACCCTGCTCTCCAGCGGGGACACCCTGACCTCGGAGGAAGTGGCGTCTCTCAAGGCATGTGGCGCCATCGGCGATATCGCCCTGCAATTCTTCGACGAACGCGGTGCCGCTGTCGATCACCCGATCACCCGCCGGATCGTCGGAACACCCCTGAAAAAAGTCAAGACCATCGGACGAGTCATCGGAGTCGCCGCGGGCGCTCCAAAGGTCCACGCGATCCGCGCGGCTTTGCAGGGCGGTCTGGTCAACGTCCTCGTCACGGACGACGAGACCGCCGAAATGCTGCTCGCGGAGGGAACTCGCCAGCCATAGCGAAGCGCCGGCAGTCTCGCTCTGCTATGGCATGGCACGTGTTCTCTGCGCCTCTAGAAGGAGGATTGAATGAAATCCGAAGGGAGACTCTCGAGTATTTCGCTACTGATCCTGGTCGTCATCACACCGACTTGGGCGCGACTCGCTGTGATCAAGACCGGTGACAGCCTGATCGATGCAAAGGCATTGACCATCGACGGCACCTTCGGTTCGGCCATCAACGGTCTATCGTTCCAGCAGGATGCCGTCATCAGCGAGGGGAAGTATCAGTATGTGGGCTACTACGACGGCCAGCGGCACGTCTGCCTGGCCCGCAGAGGATTGCCGTCCGGCACGTGGGAGATCGTCCGCTTCCTCGACTATGACTTCAAGAGCAACGACGCTCACAACACGATTTCGATAGGGATCTGTCCTAAGGATGGCACCATCCATGTGGCCTTCGATCATCACGGTCATCCGCTGCACTACCGCGTCTCGGCCCAAGGCGCAGCGACGCATCCGGACCGTGTGACCTGGAACGCATCGCTGTTTGGACCGGTCCGATCGGAACTCGAGGAGGGCAAACCCATCTCCATCACGTATCCCCGTTTCTGGCAGACGCCGGACGGGGGGCTGCAATTCGGCTACCGGCGCGGCGGCTCGGGCAACGGCGACCGCATGATGGTGGACTACCACGCGGACACATGCACGTGGACCGACACCCGCCAGATCGATTCCCATACCGGTCGTTTCGAAGACGCCATGGGAGTCAGCGAATCTCGATGCTCGTATCCCAACGGCTACGGTTATAGTCCGAGGGGCAGACTCCACGCGACCTGGGTCTGGCGTGAGGACAGCCAGGGGTCGAACCACGACCTGATGTATATCTACAGCACGGATGGAGGCAAGAGCTGGCTCAATAACGCAGGTGAGGGGCTGACCGAGCGAGCAAACGTCAATTCGCCCGGTATCACGGTTGCCAGGATCAGCCGACGGCATGGTCTGATGAACACGCATGGACAAGCCATCGATTCCAAAGGTCGGGTCCACGTGGTAATGTGGCACTGCACGGATGAATCACTGGCCGCCGTCGGCAGCGCGCCGGGACAGCAGCGGTGGGGACCGCCCGAGGCGCGGCGCTATCATCACTACTGGCGCAACCTGGCGGGCCAATGGAACCACACCGAACTGCCTTGGCGGGCAGGGAACCGTCCGAAGGTCTTTTCCGATCCAGACGACAACGTCTATGTGATCTACGGTGTGCGCCATCCATCGGAGGACTTGGCGGACGGGCACCTTCATCGGGCAGGCGACCTTATCATCGCCAGCGCCACGTCCGCTTCGAATTGGCAGGATTGGAAGATCCTGCATCGGGAGCAGGGACCGTTCGTCAATGAGATGCTCGCCGACCCCATTCGCTGGAAAACCGAAGGGGTGCTTTCGATCCTGGTGCAGGAATCGCCAGAGCATCCCCACGAATCGACACCGTTGCGGATTCTGGACTTTGCCGCCAAAGGGCAATAAGGTAATCTTCGCGCAGTCGATGTACGCTCAAGTTGAAGAGGAGAGTCCATGAAACGACGCACGTTCATCAAGACCGCCGGCGCGGTGGGGTTCCGTGCGGCGGTACCTTGGGCAGACGCCTTCGCTCAACAGAAGGACTCGGTCGCGTTCCTGACGCGGAAGACGTCCGACCAGATGCTGTTTCCGCGTCCGCAGGATGGGGCTGAGCTTCGAATCTCTCCGGTCGGGTTAGCGTGGCTGCCCTGCCCCCAGGCAGCGAGTTACCGCGTCGAGATCTTCGACAAAGGGCGCCCTCGGGTCTACCGCAAGAACGTCGGAGCCGATCCGGTGCACTGTCCCGATCAGGTGTTTCCCCCCGGCACTTACACGTGGGACGTGATCGCTTTGGACCCGCAGGGACGAGAGATGGCCCACCATGGCAGACGATCCTTCACCATCCTGGAGGGCGCCGCTGAATTGCCCTGGATCGATCCGAAAGAGCTGCTTCGGCGCGTTCCCGAAGCCCACCCGCGTATCCTTTATCCCAGGTCCGACCTGGAAACGATCCGCTCGACGCTCTCGACCACGCGAGCCAGGTCGTGGAAGGCGTGCAAGGCAGCCGCCGACCGGGCGCTGTCCAAGGGCGTGCCGGAGTTTCCGACGTATCACCGCATCGAGGATACAGGCACGAGCCGTCTGGAGTACCAGAAGTACTTTGCCTATTTCCGAGGCTACGTGGACAGCGCGCTGATGGACTTGTCGCTGGCCTATCTCATGACGCAGGAGGCCCGGTACGCGGCTGCCGCCAAGAAGATCCTGCTCGAAATCGCCTCCTGGCCCACCGCCGACGACGATGTCACCAGCGTCAGCGCGAAGTGGGGAGACGAAGTGGGTCTGTCGTTTTCGAAATGCGCCCACCTCGCATACGACTGGCTGTACGATGCCCTGGACGACCGCGAGAGACGACTCGTGTCCGAGATGTGTCAGGCACGGATCTGGCAAACGTACCGGCGGCTGGCTCGGAGGGAGTATCTCACGTACCCGGGCGAGAGTCACAACGGACGTCTGATCGCCTATCTGACCGATATGTCGCTGGTCATGGCGGGAGAAACGCCTGACGCCGAGACCTGGCTGGGCTATTCCCTCAAGGCCTTACTGACGTTTTACCCGCACTGGGCGGGCGTCGACGGTGGCTGGGCCGAGGGAATCCCCTACGGCCTCTGGTACAACACATTCTACATCCCCGCCTTCGAAGGGCTGCGTCAGCTCGCAGATTACGACCTCTGGCAGCGTCCGTTCTTCAACAACGTGCGGTATTTCTTCTTCTACTGCACCGCCAATCACGGAGAGATCCGGCCCTTTGGCGACAGCGCCGAAGGCGGTGGTCCCGGAGTCGGCAGCGGCAGCGGATACGCCGAGCTGATGGCATTCCACGCGCATCGTTACAGCGACCCCTCCATCGGCTGGTGGGTCGAGCAGCTTCCCGGCTATCGTGGCGGGCAGAGCGGGTCTGTCTTGTTCGAGGACCGACTGCCATCGAAGGCGCCGACCGACCTGCCCGACTCGCGCGCGTTCCGCAGCGTGGGCTGGGCCGGGCTGCACAGCGATGTGGCCGACCCCCAGAACGATACGTGTATGATCTTCAAGAGCAGCCCCTATGGGAGCGTCTCGCACAGCCACGCCGACCAGAACACGTTCGCGATCATGAAAGGCGGTACCGCGCTGGCGATTCCCTCGGGGTATTATGGGCCATCCTATGGCAAACCCCACCATGCCGAGTGGACGCGATCGACCAAGGCGAACAACTGTATCCTGGTCGACGATCAGGGACAGAAGATCCGTTCTGCGGCAGCCAACGGCACCATCATGGACTTCGAGGATGCCGCCGGCTATTCCTATGTTGCGGGCGATGCCACGCGGGCCTACGTGGGCAAGCTCAAAAAATGGGTGCGGCATGTTCTCTTTTTGAGGCCGGGCCTGTTCCTGCTCCTCGACGAGATCGAAGCGCCGACACCGAGTCGATTCAAGTGGATGCTGCACGCGTTCGACAAGATGAAGATCGAGGGCCATCGGATCACGTCACGGCGCAGGGGGGCCACCCTGGATGTTCACCTGGCCGCCAGCCATGAATTGCTCGTCACGCAGACGGATCAGTTCGATACGCCCTACAACCACGGGATCCCCAAGGCCTATCACAAGGACAAACCCAACCATTGGCACGTCACTGCGGAGATGCGCGAGAAGACCGCCAGCGCCCGGATTGCCGCCGTGATGGCGGTTTCGGGTCCCAAGGAGCGATTCGAGGTTCAACTGCAGCGGATGGACGGCTGGTTGGGCGCCAAGGCCCAGGGTGGTTTTGGCCAGGTTGTCGGATGGGTCCGCACGGGCGACGTCGACACCGTTCCGCCTGGCTTCGAAAGCCGCGGACGGATTGATCTGTGTGGACGCGATCGAGACGGAGAAGCTATTCTGATCTGAAGCACCACGGAGCCCCGCGATCTATGACCGTGAGACTCTACGACGCATTAGGAAGCCAGTCAGCATATGACGGTAAGGAGCATGGGCATGACAGACCGCGCGTATCTATCACGAAGACAGTTCCTGAAGGTCGGTTCGGTCGCGGCGGGTTGTGGGCTGCTTGGATTGGGCCTCCATCGGGCGCAGGCGGCGGGCCCGAAGGACCGCCCCAATATCCTGTGGTTGACCAGTGAAGACAACGGCATCTTCTGGGTCAGCTGCTATGGGGGCACCAACTGCAAGACACCCGCGATCGATCAACTGGCCAAAGAGGGGTTCCGCTACACGAACTGCTTCGACAACGCGGCGGTCTGCGCGCCCACGCGGTCCACGTGGATCACCGGCATGTATGCCATCTCGAACGGCACCCAACCCATGCGCAGCCGGAATGCCGTTCCCCATGATGCGATCCGTTACTATCCCGACCTGTTGCGGAAGGCGGGCTATCATACCTCGAACTGGATCAAGACCGACTACAACATCGGGGGGCGCCCGGATAACGCTTGCTGGGATCTGATGGACCGCAAGATTCGCTTCGGCTGGCGTCAGCGCAAGCCCGACCAGCCCTTCTTCGCGGTCGTGAACTCGACCAGCAGTCACGAGAGCCGCGCACACGGGGACGTGGAGCACACGCGGAACGATCCAAACAAGATGACCCTGCACTCGTATCACCCAGATCTGCCGGTCATCCGAAAGAACTATGCCAAGTACGCGGATGCCGTAGAGAACATGGACCACGACATCCAGGAGACGCTGGAGGCATTGAAGGAAGACGGTCTCTACGAGGACACCATCATCATCTACTGTTCGGATCATGGCGGCGTCATGCCGCGGAGCAAGCGGTTTCTGTACTCAAGTGGAACGCACTGTCCGCTGATCGTTCGGATCCCCGAGAAGTACAGGCATCTCTGGCCAGCCGAGAAGCCGGGCAGCGCCGTCGATCGCCTCGTGAGTTTCGTGGACATGCCAAAGACGTGGCTGAGCCTCGCCGGCGCCGAAATTCCGGACACGTTTCAGGGGACGATCTTTCTGGGCGAACATGCCGAACCGGAGCCCGCGTACCATTTGAGCTTCCGCGAACGGGCTGATGAACGCTGCGACTGCGTCCGCATGATCCGTGATAAACGGTATGCCTATTATAAGAACTACATGCCCTATGCCCCGGCGGGGCAATACCTGGAGTACCTTTGGAGGGCCCCGGCGGCTCCGGCCTGGGAACGGCACCACCAGGAGGGCCAAACGGATGAGATCACCGGTCGGTTCTTCCGACCGCGTGTCTCCGAGGAATTCTATGACACCGTCGCCGACTTCGACAACGTGCATAACCTGATCGACGCTCCTGAGCACCAGGAACGGATCGGTCGGATGAGGCAGGCTCTGCGGAACATGCAGTTGCGTCTGTACGACTCGGGGCTGCTGCCGGAATCCATGCGTGAGATGCGAGCCCGACAGCACGGGTTGACGATCTATGAAATGGTCCGCGATCCGAGACTCTATCCTCTGGAGTCGTACCTGGACGCGGCGGATCGGGCCCTGGAGCGCAATCCCGCCCGTGTGCCGGCGTTCATCGAGGACCTGTCCGACTCGGACCCCGGGATTCGGTACTGGGCGGTTGTCGGGCTTCATCTGCTGGAAGACCATGCAAAGCCCGCCCTGGCGACGCTGGAGAGAGCCTTGCAGGATGAATCGGATGAAGTGAAGATCATGGCCGCCTGGACGCTCGTGAAACTGGGTCGTAAGGAAACCGCGCTGGACTGCCTGCGGACTCTCTTGCATCATGGCACACCCTGCGAACGCAAGCTGCTCAACGTTCTCGACTGGATGGAACAGGACGCGGTGCCCCTCGTTCGGGAGTACCTCCTCACCCATCCGGAGAAGGCAAAGAATATTCTGGCCAAGATCGCGCAGGACCATGGGATCGACGTTCCGAAATAGCCGAAAGGGATGACTTCGTAGGTTTGCCAGCCGATCGGACCGGGGAGTTTCCATCGTCTGAAGGCGTTCACACGCACGCCCTGTGACCAGCGTGCGGGCGTTCTTCTCAGTAGGACACCTCGACAACGTATCGCTTCTGATGTGGAACGCTGATCCGCACCATCCCCGTTGCGCGTCGGGGTCGGTCCACGGCAGACATGCACCCCTGCCCTGGCTTCACAGCCCCTGTCCTTCTCGGAGATTCAAATACAAAACCCTGTATTATCTAAAGTTACGCGAAAATGGTCCTGGGCACCCGACATCAGATTCGGTCATTCTGGAGTCGCCCGATAAGCGCTTGACATGTACGCGGCATTCGGGATAATGAGCAAATGCACATGGGTGCACATATGTTCATTGGCTGCTAAGGATGCAGATCTCGAACGGTAGCGTGGGTGAGCACAAGGACGATTTCGGGTGTCTGCTGTAGAGCGGCCATGTGAGGGAAGGATCATGTTCCTGCTGGGAATCGATTACGGAACGGGAGGTGCCAAGGCCACGATCATTGATGCGCAAGGGACCGTTCTGGGTTACTCGTTCGAGGAGTATCCCATTCTGACCCCCCGACCGGGCTGGTCCGAACACGATCCGCATACGTATTGGCAGTGCGCCTGTCGCATGATCCGCAAGGTAATGGACGACGCGAACGTGAATCCCAGGGATATCAAGGGAGTTGCCGTGTCGTCGGCCCTGCCCTCGCTGGTGATGGTGGATCGCGAGCACCATCCGGTCCATCACGCCTATAACCTCATGGACAAGCGAGCCACGGAGGAGGTTCAATGGCTCAAGGACAGGATCGGCGAGGATCGGATCTTCGAAATCTCGAAGAATCGGCTCGATGACCATCCCGCACTGGTGAACCTTCTATGGGAGAAGAATCACCGATCCCGAGATTTCGCGCGAATCGACAAGGCGTTAACCATTGACGGATTCATCACGCTGAAACTGACGGGCCGGGCTACATGCCATTACTCCGGCGCCGCCTTCTACGGCGTTGCCTATGATCTCCTGGGCCGCACGTTCAACCGGGATCTCCTCGATCAGATCGGCATCCGCCCCCACGCGCTGCCTGATCTCTACCGGTGCGAAGAGGTCGTCGGCGAGGTGACGCCGGACGCAGCCGAGGCCACCGGACTGGCGGCGGGAACACCGGTTGCCGCCGGACAAGTGGACTGCAACGCAGGTTGGGTCGGCGCCGGCGCCATTGAAGAAGGCGACATCCAGATGAACCTGGGCACCTGCGGTAACTTCGGTATCGTCCATCGCGACACCCAGTTCCATGATACGATGATCGCGTTCGCCTACACCACGGATTCGGAGAACACCTACATCACCGTCCCGACGACGACCACCGGAGGCCAGCTCATCCGCTATCTGCGCGACAACCTCTACCCGACCGAACTCGCCCGCCAAGCCGAAACGGGCCTCGATCCCTACGATCTGATCAACGCCGAAGCGGAGAAGGTCCCGCCCGGCGCCGAGGGCCTCGTCGTGTTGCCCTTCCTCATGGGTGAACGCACGCCGATCTGGGACGTTTACGCCCGCGGCACCGTCTTCGGCTTGAGCCTGCACCACACGCGCGGCCATCTCGCCCGCGCCATGATGGAATCGGTTGCCTATGCCCTCTACGATTCCTTCCGCATCGTCCAGGCCACCGGACGCAGGATCAACACCCCCATCGTCCTCAACGAAGGCGGCGCCAAGAGTCCGTTATGGCGCCGGATCATTACCGACGTCTTCAACGTGCCGACGGTGCTGGTCGAACGCCGAACAGGCGCTCCGTACGGCGACGCCATCCTGGCGGGCGTCGCGACCGGCCTCTTCCCGGATTTCTCCGTCGCCAAGGCCTGGACCCGCTACGTCGAGCCGATCGAGCCCGATGCCGGCCGTCACAGCCTCTACATGGAGTACTTCGATCTCTACAAACAGCTTTACGACCACGTCAAAGAGGATTACCGCGCGCTGGCGGCCCTGCGCCAGAAGCACCATGCGTCATGAACGAACGACAGGAAAGGAACGTTCCGTGAAAAACACCCGTCCGATCTTCCATCTCGTCGCCCTGGCGATCCTGCTGCCCATCGCCCTGACCAACGCAGCGCCCCAAGTGAAATTCGTCGATCCCCCCGACCCCGTCGAGGTTCACGATTTCGCCGAAATCACGGTCCGCATCACCGATCCGGACATCGCGAATCCGTTCACCGATGCGTCGGTACAGGGTACGTTTGCGCGACAAGCTGCTGACCCGGTGAACGTCGACGGCTTCTGCGACTCGCCCGATGGGAGCGTGTTCCGCATTCGCTTCATGCCCCAACAGCCGGGCCGCCACAGCTACAAGATTCACTATCGCCAGGAAGGCGTCGACGTCACACACACGGGGACCTTTCGAGCTGTGGCATCCGATCGCAAAGGGCTCTTGCGCATCGATCCGAACAACCGCTGGCACTTTATCTGGGCCGGTACGGGCGAACACTACTTCTGGAACGGCACCACGACGTATTACCTGATGGGATGGGACGATGAGACCATCCGCGAGAGCATCGACCGTTTGAGTCGCCTCCAGATCAACCGCCTCCGCGTCCTGCTCTATGGCCGCAATGAACCCCGCCCCTGGGGCCAGCCCGTCGTCCCCACCGACCGCTTCAAGCTGCACCTGAACCCCTGGCCCGCGCAGCGCCCCGACGACATCAAGAACCCAGGCTTCGATCTGACCCGATTCAACCTCGACCACTGGCGCAAGTATGAACGACTGCTCCGTTACGCCCGCGAAAAGGATATGATTGTCTCCGTCATCTTCTACATCGGCGGTCAGGTCTTCCCCACCCCGTTTGAGGCCGATAGCGACGAAGAACGCCTCTACTATCGCTATGGTATCGCTCGCCTGGCCGCCTTCTCCAATGTCACCTGGGACCTCGGCAACGAATACAACTTCCACCGCCCGGCCCCCGAATGGGCTGACGCCATGGGCCACCGCGTCACACAGTGGGACCCCTACGACCACCTGACCTCGGCCCACAACGTCACGCATCGCACGCCCAAGTCCACCTGGCTCGACATGCAGTTGATCCAGCGCTGGGACAGCGGGCAAAACGCCTACATGCTCAGCCAGCGTGCCGCCCAGGAAACGACCGGCTACATCATCCCGCAAGTCAACGAAGAGTACGGCTACGAAGACCTCTGGGAGAAATACCCTGGCCAGCGTGCCGCCGAAACCCGCCGCAAGAACGCCTGGGAAATCTGCATGGCCGGCTGCTACCAGACCACTGGCGAATCCGCCCGCCAGGGTACCGGCGTCGCCCCCGACACCGGAGGCGGCTGGGTCAACGGTCGCGGTGATGACGAGATGACCATGCTGTTGGGCTATGGTCACATCGTCGACTTCTTCACCGCCTTCGACTGGTGGGACTGTCAGCCCCTGCCCGAATGCGTCGAAGGCGCCGCCTCCTGCCTCGGCAAGCCAGGCCGCCTGTATGTCGTCTACTTCCGCGAAGGCGGCCGGGCCACCGTTCGACTCACGGAAGACACCTACCGGGGCAAATGGTACAACCCGCGGAGCGGCAAGTGGCAGGGCGCCCCTTCCCTCTCGGGACCCGTCTGCACCACGCCCGCTACGCCCGACGAAAACGACTGGGTCCTCTGGCTCGAGAATGCCCCCGATGCTCGGGACACCACCGCACCCGGAGTCATCTCCGTCGTCCCCGGCGGCAACGGTCGCACCCTGCTCGTCGACTTCGACGAGTTGCCAAGCGAAAGCTCCGCCACCAACCCCAGTCGGTATGCAATCCAGCCCGATGTTGCCATTGAAGAGATCTCCATGGCTGGCCCGCATGGCAAGACCGCCATCCTGTCCGTCACACCCTTGCAGCAGGAGCGTTCCTACACACTGACCGTCGAAGGCGTTCGGGACCGCGCCGGCAATCGCATGAAGCCCTCGCACCATGCCTTCCAGTTCATCTCCGCCGACCGTCCCCTGATCGAGCTGACCTTCGATGAAGCCGAAGGGCGAACCGCGAAGAATACAGGCACCGCCCGACAAACGATCCAACAGGCGAATCTCACGAAAGAGCGACCCACCCGATCGACGAACACCCCGCCCGCCGCCGGCTCACACAGTCTCGACTTCGGTGGCAAACCCGGCCCCTACGCGATCGATCTGCCCGACCACGCTGCCGACGTCCTCGACCGCCTCGCATCCTTCACCATCACCGCCTGGGTCAACTGCACCAGCGATGCCGTCGGCGCCGGGGGCAATCGCATCGTCCACATGGCCGACACCCTGGGCTCGCAGGCCGGACTCGATCTGGTCTTCGTATCCGACGGCAGCCTCAAACTCGGGATTAACCAGTGGCCCGACCAGACCGAAGCCGTCAGTTCACCTGGGCTCATCCCCGTCGACCGCAGCGCGTCCGCCGACAACTGGCGCTTCATCGCGGTCACGTACGATAGCCAGGCCAAACGGGACCAGGTCAGATTCTACATCGGCTCCCCCGATCGTCCGGCGTCGCTGGACCGCGCTGTCTCGTACAACCGAGGTCCGCTCCGCCCCGGCGCCGGCACCCTGACCGTCGGACATTTCAACCCGAGCACACGCGCCAATCACACCGACCGCATGTTCCGGGGCCTGATCGACGAAGTCCGTATCTTCGCCGGCAAAACCGACGGCGCCGCGGCGCTGTCGCTCGAAGAAATCCGCGCCGTGCAGGCGAAGCGCAACTGACGCCTCCCGCCCGGCCTCCCATTGCACAGGAGACATCGTTGGAACTCGTTCGAAAGCTCAAACAACGCCAGGCCCAGGGCCGCCCTATCGCCGTCGGCCTGATCGGCTGTGGGCAGATGGGCTCAGGTCTCGCCCATACCATCCACAACATCGCCGGCATGGCGGTCCGCGCCATCGCTGACGTCGATCCCCAGCGAGCCATCGCCACCTTCCTCGACCTGGGCCTGCCCCGCGACGCCGTCGCCTGGGCCCAGAGCGTCGCCCAACTCCAGGACGCCCTGGCCGCCGGACGCGTCGTCGTCACTTCGGACGCCGAACTGCTCACACAGGCCGACGCCATCGAAGCCAACGTCGAAGCCACCGGTGTCCCTGACGTCGGCGCCCGCATTGCGGTCCGCTCGATCGAGAACCACAAGCCGATCATCATGCTCAACGTTGAGACCGACATCACTGTCGGCGCCTACCTGAGCCGCCTGGCTCGCAAGGAAGGCACGCTCTACACCGTCGCCTCGGGCGACGAGCCCGGCGTCTGCAAGATGCTCTTTGAACAGGCCGTCCTGATGGGCTTCGAAGTCATCTGCCTCGGCAAGTGCAAGAACAACCCCATTGACTTCGAGATGACCCCCGAGAAGTGCCAGGCGGAGGCCCGTTCCAAGGACATGAACCCGAAGATCCTCGCGTCCTTCATCGACGGGACCAAGACCATGGTCGAGATGGCGGCCGTCTCGAACGCCACGGGTCTGCTGCCCGACTGCCCGGGCATGCACGGCGTCAAGGTCGAAGTCGAGGACCTGGCGCGAACCTTCATCCCCCAAACGGATGGCGGCATCTTCTCCCGGCGTGGCACTGTTGAGTATTCCACCGGCAGCTTCGCGCCGGGCGTCTTCGCCGTCGTCTATACCGACGATGCCCGCATCCGCAAGGACATGAAGTTCATCACGAAGGCCGGGGGGCCCTACTACCTGCACTACCGACCCTACCATCTGTGCGACCTGGAGACGCCGCAGTCGATCGCCGAGGCGGTCCTGCTGGGTGAAGTCACCGTCGCCGCCGAGACCATGCACTCCGAAGTCGTCGCCGTCGCCAAACGTGATCTGAAGACCGGCACGAAGGTTGACGGCATCGGCAGCGCCGACATTTATGGGCGGATCTACACCTACGCACAATCCCAGCAGCAGAAGGCCATCCCGCTCGGCATCGCCCCCGCAGGCACCGTGACACGTGAGGTCGCCAAGGGTGAGATCCTCTCGCAAACGAACTTCGCGCCCGATGATTCGACCTTCATCTACAAGCTGCGCCGCAAGCAGGACGAGATGCTCGCTTCGGAAAGGCCATGCGCATGACGACGATGAGAGCCATCGTGGTACGAGCGCCGATGGACTTCGGACTCCAGGAGGTCCCGAAGCCCGAGTGTCCGCCGGGGGGGCTGCTGCTCGAGGTCGCCGCCTGTGGCCTCTGTGGCTCCGACCTGCGCACCCTCCGCAGCGGACATCGTAAGGTCACCCTGCCCTGGGTTTTGGGCCATGAAATCAGCGGACAAATCGTCGAACTCGGATCCCGCTACCAGGGCCCTTGGCAACCAGGCGACCGCCTCTCCGTAGCACCGCTCGTCTATTGCGGACAGTGCGACTTCTGCCAATCAGGGCAATACGAACTGTGCGAAGGCTATCGCGAGATCGCCCAAGCCTGGCCGGGCGGGTTCGCCGAGTATCTCGCCATTCCCGAAGAAGCCATCCGTCACGGAACGATTCGCCCGGTACCTGAAGGTCTGGACATGTCCCTGGCCGCGATCGCCGAGCCCGTCTCCTCCTGCCTTCACGCCCAGGAAAAGGGCGCGGTCGGCCTGGGCGATACCGTGGTCGTCATGGGCGCCGGACCCGTCGGCTGCATCCACATCGCCCTGGCGCGGGCCCGCGGCGCCGATGCCGTCATCGCCGTCGATGTCAACGAACACCGCCTTGCCCAAGCCAGGCGATTCCACCCCGACGCCCTCGTCGACGCCAGCCAGAATGATGTCGCCGCCGAAATCCGCAAACTCACCGCCGGTCGCGGGGCCGAGGTCGTCATCACCGCCAACCCCGCGCCCCAGGCCCAGGTCCAGGCGGTGGAGATGGCGCGCAAGGGCGGACGCATCCTGCTCTTTGGCGGACTGCCCAAGACCGACTCCCGCCCGCCGATCGACATGAACCTCGTCCACTACCACGCCCTGCACCTGATCGGTACCACAATCTTCGCTCCGCGCCATCACCGCCAGGCGCTGCAACTGCTGGCGGATGGCCGCATCGACGGCCATACACTCATTACCCACCGAGGCCGTCTGGAGGACTTCTCCGCCATCGCCCACGAAGCGCTCGAAGGCACAGTCTCCAAAGCTGTGATCCAGCCCTGAAAAGGAATCGCCCATGACCGCAGGAAATCCCCACGCTCCCTTTCCCGTCGCCAATATCGCCCAGATTTGCGTCATTGTGCCCGACCTCGACCAGGCGGTCGAGAACTACTGGAACGTCTTCGGCATCGGCCCCTGGTCGTTCTATACCTACGGCCAACCCCTCGTCCCGCACATGACGCGTCACGGCCAACCCTGCGAATACAAGATGCGCGTCGCCCTGGCCAATGTCGGTCCCATGCGCATCGAACTGATCGAGCCGCTCGAAGGCGACACCGTCTACCGCGAATTCGTCGAAAAGCACGGTTACGGCGTCCACCACCTCGGTGTCCTCGTCGACGACATGACCTCCGCCCTCCAGGGTGCCGAAAAAGCCGACCTCGGCATGACCCAGGACGGCGCCGGCTTCGGACCCGATGGCGACGGACACTACGCCTATCTCGCCACCGAAGACCTCATCGGCACCACCCTCGAATTGATCGAGCGTCCCAAACGGCGCAATCCACCGGAGAAGACCTACCCACCCCAGGAATGATACCTAACCGGGGATTCCGTATCTTATCGACTTCAGACAGACCGCACCGAGAGTCGATCTGAACTTCTCGCTGTAGAGAGGAGCTGCGTCTGGGCTAATGCACACAACCGTCTCGGAAATCCGAGGCGGTTGTGTGGATCAAATTCCACAGAACTGGCTCCTATCTTCCTGACAGCAACTCCGAGCCCCTCTTGCCACCGCATCCAAGCAGCGGTGGATCCATCGCATGCCGGGGGAGAGCACCTCAGTCGAAAGCGATCTCGACCGCCCGGCAGGCGCGCTCCAGATTCTGTCTCTCCTCCACGGTCCACCGGAGTCTCTCGGCGGCCGTCACCAGTGCGGTGTACAGATCGTCGTAGTCCGCGGCGGGTGTCAGCAAATCGCCAGCCAGCACCTCGTAGAGGAGAGTGCCGACCTTCGGAATCCCCATGCCGGTCACCGCATAACCGTTGAACGTGTCGTTGCCCGTGCCCTCCGTCAAGAGATAACAGAGTTTGTTGCCGACGCCGCAGTTGGAGTGTACGTAGCCAAAGTCATTTTCGTACGCGGGAAGAACCCCCGAAGGCAGGCGGAGGAAGTTCTTACTGCCCTTCCGGTCCGCATGGCGACAGGCAGCGGGGTATTTCATGTTTCTAATCGGACCCCCCGGGAGGTCCTCACCGATCAGCCATTCCACCTCGTCCGCATCGTTGCCGATGTCATTGATCTGATCTGCAAACTCGCCGAACGAATCAGACAGGAACTCCCCAATCGCGCCCGCTTCGTTGAAGGGCAAGAGACCGCATGTGAATTCCGCTACCGCGTGGGTCCATTCGTGCGCCGTAACGTCATCGACACAGAAATCTTCCCCGAAGACAAGGTAGTTGTGGCCCCCTCCCACCCAGCAGGCGTTGCGCCAGGGACATGGTTTGTCCGGCACGCACACCCGAACACAAGCGATCGCCGTCATTCCTGTGTCGTCAATACCGTCGCGACCCACCAGGTCAAAGTAGAATCGGTAGACGCTCCCCAGACAATCGTAGGCATCATCCACGTCAGGTATCCCTGCCGGCGGCATCATCTCGATCCGTTTCAGGATGCCGATCGTCGTACCGTTCGCATCGTAAATGGCCCGGAACAGAGCATCCCGGACGAGGGAACACCGTAGGACCACTTCTCCATCTGCCGTGTCGACGAGCACCCGCTCGACGATCCACGGGTCCGGCGTGCTGGTCACTGTGGTGTGCCAGACCAATCTGGCAGGACCCGTATTCCCCACGACGGAGGGTTGGTACATCATCAGCGTTGCCGGCTCAGCCTGCAATTGCGGATCCGGGTGATCCTCTGCCAGTGCGGCGATCGCGATGGCTTCCGTCTCTACGTCGGTGACGATCGGGTCGACCCAGCGGTCTTCGAAGTCCAGCACTTCGTCGTCGGTCATGATATCACTCGAGACGTATTCCACCCCGCCGGTCTCATTCAAGTGCACCAGCACCTGCGCCCCGAAGACAGGAACCCCCGCGTAGGTCTGCTCCAATCGCATGCGACTGCGTCCGGCCCCTCTGCGCGTTCGCTTCAAGTGGAGAGCCAGCAGCGGGCGACTTATGCCAAACGCGATCCCGTGCTCCTGGAGGAAGTCCATCGCGATCGCATCCGGTCGGGCAAGCAGGCCGGAGCCTGCCCGGAAGGACTGCCCCTGCGGCGCCACAAGCGTGCGAATGTGGCCGCGTCTGCTCCTGACAGTGCGAGATTCGTCGACCTGTGGCCCCTGGTGTTCCGCACCTCTGGCTTCTGCTGGGCCCATGCTTCGGAGGACCCTGTCCACGGCGGTTGACAGGCCCGCTTCCGACCTCTCCGCCGCGGTCGCGAAGGAGCTGCACAGCAAGGCCATAATAAGAAGCACGTGGACACAACACCTTCCCGTCCCAGCCTTAGCTGCCCTTGGTAGCCGCGTCTGCCCCACGGTACGGCGGAGCCATCCGCTGTGTGACGTCCGGCCTACTCTGAAGTCCTCGTTCTTGCGTACGGTGGTCATTTCTCTGCCCTTTCAATGGAGGTTGAACGTATGAGCGAAACGAGCCGGCCTCCACACCACGGGAGCCTTCGTCGCGTCAGCCTGGGATACGAAGAAACAAGCTCCATCTTGCGCGGGCAGAGTGGTTTTCTTCGCTCATCCGGCACCGTGGACGCACCGCAGGGTGGATAAGGGGCAGGATTTTGGAGTTTTTCAGGGAAAGCTCAGATCGGGTGTCTTCCGGGTGTACGTTGGGAGCATAATGCTCGATCCGGTCCTTTCAGGGAGCATGCGGAGGTTCGGTCCAATCCTCCACTCCGCGCAGACCGCCGGCTCGAGCGGACGCGAGTACGTTTTGGCCGACCAGGGGTGAATCCTCTACGGGTTCAGCCCCTGCTCTGCCAACAGAGTCGTGCCGTCAATGGATGGGCCTTCGATTCGAGGCGATGCCATGGGACCCTGACGAACCCTCTATCTGTCCGGATCCAGCCATGCCATGGACAGCGGCAGGTGCGGACCGTTCAGTTCTTCTGCCACGGCCGTACCCACGAAATCTGGCTCGACAATCGCCAGCATTGGCGTAGTGAACAAGCCTGTTGGCTCCCATTCCATCCATACCGCTCCGGTGAACTTGGGGGCGGTAAACCCGGTCACGTACAACGTGCCGTCGTCCGGATTGACGGTCATGGACGTAATGGCCGATACATACCAGCCTTGCTTCCAGAGACTCTCCTCGGGGACGGTGGGCTGGGGTCCCTGCACGGACAGACACGTTTCGAAGACCATGTGATTTGGATCTCGGACGGAGTATCGATATACCTCCGTCGTCCGTCCTTCCAGGTCGACGCCTGTACTCATCACCGTGGCCACATAGAGTTGATCGGTATACGGTGACAAGACCATAGCCGTCGGACTCAGAAGATCGGGGTGTTCCAATCGCACGTCCTTGACGTGCACCCCGCCGCGATTTTTGTCGTAGACCAGGCCCCTATGATCTGGATGTGAAGCGCCTTCGGTCTGCCGTATGGTGCTGGTCAGCACGTACACGCGCCCCTCATGGTCCACTTCGATTTCACGCAGGTGCTGTCTGTCCGGATTGAATGTAACGGAACCCGCCGAGGTCTGGGTGATCCCCTGATGGGGCTCCTGTGTGGGATGTACACCGTATACCGCTTCGACGACATAATCCCCGTCCGAACCGTACACCCTCAGTTTGGCCGCGGCAAGATAGGACGTGGAGATGCACGGATCGACAGCGCGCACCGGTACGACGTATAGAATATTCGGATCGCAGGGATGGCGGGCGGCATCCAACAGCGGGACGCCGGTTCCGTATTTGTCTCGCTTGCCGACGTTGGCGCGGATGGACACTTGCAGGCCACCGGTGACCGTCGTGGCGTTTCACGCCTCTTTAACTACCGTCTGCTGTGTGTCCAAGCACACCACCTCCTCGCCATTGTTGATCTGCAAGACGCTCTGGTGCTCATGATCGGCAGATAGACGACCCGGCGCCGAACTCGATAGCTCCGATTCGACGTTGTTTCCGTCGTAGGTGAGACCCCGCAGCGTGTTGCTGAGTTGGCAGGGGGTCAGCAGACTATCCGGGTAGTCGCTTAAGACCATCCGCTTGCCATACACAAGTAGAGGATGGTTCCCCGGGACGATCTCCAAGGGCGGCGACAATCGGGGGCGGTCATGATACGCCCATCGGTCAGCGTGGTTCAGCATAGCCGCAACGCGAGTTCGCCCCGGGCAGGCGTGCAGCGCAGGACTATCCCAAACCAGCAGGTCATCCGTGCTGACACAGCCGTCATCAACCGCGTCCAGACAGCCTTTGTTCGGATCGGGAATGTCGAATTCGGAGAGCATCAGCAGGAAGTCCTTTGGCAGGAGCCAGCCGTTGGCGTCATAGTCCCCGCACTTGGGCGCCCCGCATACGATTTGAGGATCCCAGTTATCAATCCAACAGCAGGCTCCCTTGCCGCGAAGCTCCAGTTCGACATAGCTGCCACGGGTGAAGTTCAGTGCCCCTCGTTCAAATCTCCCGGAAAACACGGCGAACCGGCCGCTTCCGACGGCGCCGGGATGACCCGGCATGGGCGGTCTGATCCTCGCCACCTCAATCAACCCCTCGCTCACTTCCGGATGGTCGCTCAGATAGACGATGAGTTCGGCATCGTCATTCGGATCCTCCAGGAACAGGTAGTCGAATTCGATGGTGATGTCCTCGTCGCCCGCTCGGGAGAAGGTCCCTTTGGGGGCAACGGATTTCGCCGGATGGGTTCCCGAGATCTGAGTCCGCATTTCCATTACCCCATTTCCCGAAAGACCGGCATCGGGAATGACGCGGGCGATCGCGCCGACGTACTTGGGCTCGTCCGGCAGGATGGGCTGGGGATCGGAGCGATGAGTCAGTCTCTTGCGGCCCCGAATATCGAACTCGTTGTGTGGCGACGCCTTCTGATCATTCATACCGATGACGCCGAGCGAGAATCCAAGCAAGGGAATATCCTGGAACCGCGAACCGTTGGCCAGCGGCGCATAGGGGTCATTCCAATCCCTTATGAGTTCCGATCCGTCGGAGTCCATCAGACGCTGGTAGTACGAAGTCTGCAGTGCCGTATTCAGAACAGCGTTCTCCCCCAGTACGAGTTCCTTGACATACACGGTTTCGGGTTCGTGCCCCCCGACATACCCGAAGCCTTGTCGATTCGTCAGGTTGAGTTTGGCACCCGCTTTCAACTCCAATCTCTCAAGCACCCAATTCTCCGCGGGGTCGGTCGTGAAGCGGGGACTGGTCGCATCGACCGGGAACGTCCCGGACCGACCCACCTGGTCGTAATCTTTGGCCCGCAACTCCAGAAGACCGCCTTCATTGGCCCGTGGGGATTTGTCGATTTCCACGCATATGCGGTTATTGCTGATCACCGGCTTGTAGGGTTCATCCGGATCCGGATCGAGATCCAGGTACCGATCCCCCTCGGAGGTAATCGTGTTGCCGATCACGCTCGCACTGCCATCTGCGAAGAGTTCTCCGCCGAAACCGGTAGAGGCTTCGATCAGCCGACTATCGTTGTGGAAAAGCCGGTTGCAGTCCTCGATGTCCAGGACATAGACGCGGACGTTGGCGTTTTCCAGCGATGCGTTCTCCCGCACCAGCAGAGAACCATACACGTCAATCTCACCGCCCGGGGCACATTCCTCATCCGCTCTCAGATCGACCTGCGCATGCCCTTCCAAGATGAGCTGCTGCCCCGGCTCGATTTCAATCCTCCCGGGTCCGAAGAGATTCGTTCGTATGATGGTGGCCTCTGCGGCGGCATATCGATTTACCACAACGAGTACCGTTTCAGGATTCATCACCATACCGCCGGGGCCGTCGAAGCGAGTGGACACCAGTTCATACCGACCCGCTCCAAGATGAAACTCATCTTCCACCTGCGCGTTCGAAAACGAGAATCTCGCGACATTCGGCTCGTTGCTGAAACCCGAGCCACTTTGCATGTCGAGTCCCAGGACGACCAGATTGCTGAAGGCACAGGAGAACGCTTCGCCCGCTGGCGCCCAACCATCCGAGACGGTGCAGTCGCGAAGTACAAACCGCCCGCTCTCCATGCGCAGTGCACCACCCGCATCGGAAGAACCTCGTTTGATGGTCAGACCGTCGAGCATGACGTTGGAGCCTGCCGTGCCCTGCGGCACCATGGCCTGCCCCAGACCATTGCAGTCAATCACCACCTCTCCATGACTGTCGGCATTTCGAAGGCTCAAGGACTTGCGGTGGAAATCGAGCGCATAGTTGCCTGCTCCGGCGTAGATTCCCGGTCGGATCAATATGGTATCCCCGTTGGTTGCGGCGTCGAGGGCCTGCTGAAGCGTCGAATACGGCCTCATGGCCATCGTATCTGCCAATATAGACTAGCGGACCCGAAGAGATGAGTCCCGGCTAGCGGCCCGTCCCCTCGTCTCCTCGCCCCCTGACTCCTGTGTCTCGAAAAAGCTCCTTCAGACGATCCGGAAGCCAGGGGCACTCGCTCCACGTCGTGAAGGCTTTGCGGAGTTGGGCATCGCCATGCTGAGATAGCCGGGCGTCATGCCAAAGCCATGCACTGGCGATCGCAGCAAAGTAGACCACGAGGGCCACTTCGCGCTCTAAGCTGTCGTGCGTGGAGGCCCCGAATTCCTTCGCCGAGTCCTTGATCCGCCTTAGAGTCTATCCGGATTACTCCGCACAGCGGTATGTGATGACGGCACAAACCAGATGCAGCAATCCCAGATAGTTCTCGGCTTTCTTTTCCCATCGCGTCAGAATGCGACGGAAGCGGTTCATCCAACTATGCGTGCGTTCCACGACCCATCTTCGGGCCTTGAAGCCCGCCTGACGCTTGAGTTTCTGGGCCTCTTCGCCGCGGCTTCGGATATGAGCCGTGTACAAGAATTCCTTCGCCAGATCTCTGGCTTCGTCGTAGTCGTATCCTTTATCCAGGCACAGTCCCTGCGGCTTCTTGCCCGTAGGCTTCGGTCGTTTCGCCGGAATGCTTTCGAGTGTCTCTTTCATCATCTTGAAGTCATTGCGGTTGGCCCCGTCGACCGCCAGGCCGACGGGTACGCCGTGGCCCTCGGTCAGCAGACTGCGTTTGACGCCCTTTTTCGCCCGATCCGTGGGATTCGGTCCACATTTTTTCCCCGCCAAGGGGAGCCTTGGTCATCGCCCCATCCATCGATTGCCAGGCCCAGTCCAGGCCCTTCTTTCGCTGATATTCCAGCAGTCCGGCTCTCCACAACTGACGAAAGATGCCGGCTCGGACCCATTCCTGAAACCGGTCATGGGCCGTGCTGCTGGGACAAATACCGGTGGCATCCAACGCGTCCCATTGGCAACCGGTTCGCAAAACGAACCAAATGGCATTCATGCACTTGCGGTCGTCGGCCCGAGGCCGCCCACCGCCAAAGGGGTGCGTGTTCACGTGCTTGGGCAACAACGGCTGAATCTTCGCCCACAATTCATCGGAGATCCGGTACGATTCTTTCGGATTCATATCTTACTCCCTTCTGGGGCACCCATGCCCCCAAAGGGATATACGAACGAAACGGTAATTCGGATAGGCTCTAAGCGACATCTACTCATGCAACTCAACCGACCTCAGGACCCACCTGTATGAGCTTCACGCATATGCTATCGCTCGCTCCCTTCCTATGCAAGAAATGTCCGCGACACGTGGAGGACGGACGCAACGTTTCCTTTCTTGGCCAGCATTCGGAGTCGGGCAGGACGCATCTGCTGTCCTGGCTGTGGCCCTACGGCCCTGTTCGATGATGGCGTCGGTCGATTATCGGTGTGAGGCCCTACAGACAGTAAACGGGCCCAGGCCAAACCGCTAACGGCCCCGCAGCACACTGCACTATGGATAGCCGTTCTGGAGCTTGCTCGGTCGCAGGCCTGCCAAAACGGATGTCATCGATGTAGACGATGCCGGTTCCGCCAGCCGCGGGTGTGGTCTTACTGCCGACACCAACGGTCATCTTCTGGACGCGGCCGAGGTCCACGCCGCTCAGGTCACCGTACCGGATCGCCCATCGCTGCCATGAAGGACGCCGCGTGATGGCTGCGTCGGTGTTCACGACCGTCTTGATCTTCCCGGTACTGTCCTCGACCGTCATGTGCATCGATTCCGACGAATTGCCCACAGGCTGGGCCACGCCGATCTCCGCGATTTGCCAAGTGTCCGTTACATTGCCCATCGTCGAGACGTTGGAAAACTCGGCCGCCGTCGAGAGCGAGGCGCTGTGGCTGGTCACTGCCAAGCCGACGAGGACGTTGCTGGCCATCGGAAACTCCACCGGCGCCGGGAACGTAACATCGCCCCATGTGACGCCATCAGACGATTGCTGAGCAGTGAAGACGTTCCCGGTCCGCGTCAGTTTCACCCAGGACGAGGTGACTACGGTCCCTGTAGAAACCTGGCTCATTACGTTGCCCGTTTCCGGACGCTGTTGGAAAGAGACCCCGTAGTCAGGCGTGAGACAGACAAATGCATGTTTCGAACCTGGATGCACGCTCTCGCGGATCATCACACCCGCCTTGGCCCAGCCGTCGCTGCGAGTCAGGCGGTCGACGCGAACCACCCTCGAACCGTTGCCGTTGAGGTTCCTGTAGGCATAGCGGAACTGATCCGCCGTATCCCACATGTCGGTTCCGATCGCGTTCGTCACAATGCTGCCGTCGGCGCTCTCCAAAAAGCTCGGAGCATTGCCGCGGACGTAAAGCACGAGGGTATCGGCCCCGTTGCCGGCCCAATCTTGGGGCGTCTCAAAATCCCGTTCGGCCTCCGAGTACCAGGGCGATGCGCTGTTGTTGTACTGCAACGGCATCGACTGCATGCCGCTGTTGACAATTGCCGTTTCGGCAAACGGAGCGTCGAAGTACCCGACGGTCGAACCGCTACCGTTGACCCCGCCGTCAATCCAGGTATCGAAGATTGTCGTGCCAGCTTCGATGTCGTCGCTGTACGTCTCGAACCCATCGATCAACACATATTCCCGCGTCGAGAACCTCCAGATGTCGCCCGCCCATGCATTAACGGCGTCAGCCTCGTTGACCTCCACGATCTGCCAGTAGTAGGTGTGGCCGAATTCCAGAGCGGCCGGTGCATAGACGGCCTCACTGACCGAATCGATCCGTGGCAGCGCATTCGAGTCCGTCCCGAGATAGACCTCGTGTGAAACGGCCCCTCTACCCGCGCGCCAACTCAAGGCCGTACCCGGATCGATTCCCGTGGCGCCGTCGGTCGGCTGGGGTTCGCGGGCTTGAGCTGGGATGGACAGGAGGCGCACTTCGCTGAGACCATATTGACCGATCACGCCCCATCCAGTGTTGGCAGTCAGACGGACGTACCTGGCCGCAACGCCACCGAAATCAACCGTCGTGTTGGCGGCGTATGCGGGCTTGGAAGTCCCTTGGGCAAACTGGACGGCGCCAAGCGTCGCCCATTCGATGCCGTCTATGGAACATTCCACGGTCACATCCTTAACAGGATTGGATGGCAGCGGCCGACGCGGTCGTTTGGATATGGCGGAAGCCGTCAATCGGTTGCAGACGCGGCGTCAAACGGCCCCGATGGCGCTTGGCATCGGGGCGGCAGGCCAAATCAAACCGGATCACAGCCAACACGGTCGCTCAGCAATACCGCATCGAAGATGTCGTGGCACGTCGACTCATTGATCAAGCCACAGAAGCCTTACTCGCCGGTTCTGTCAGCCTGATCAACATATGCGATCCAGGGCATCTGATACTTGGCGGAAGAGTTGTCGAAGGACTGCTCGCGCTATTGAAACGCATAGAAGAAAGAGTACGGCAGCGGCTTGCCGTCCAAACCACTTCTATATCTCTTATCTGTCAATACACTGTGCACTGAAGAACATCCACGGCGCGCATGCTACGCTACCGTCGCCGCCGCATATCAGATTTCGAAATCGAGCGTGGTCCCCGGAGCGGCCTCTACAACGTCCTGGCGAAAACCAATCTGCAAGGGCGTACGGCAGGTGGGCGAGACCGTCACCTTAAAGCGATCCTGAGCGATATCCACCGCCAGCGGGTGGTGACTGTAGACCATCTGGAAACGCAGATGTTGCAGGCGTTGCGGCAGTCGGGGGTTGAAAAACAGAATGCCCTCGCGGGCCTCGAGCCCGGTGTATCCCCGCTGGACCAGATCCACCGTCCCGGCCATGGCGCCCAGGTGAATCCCTTCCGGGGTGGTGCCGCCCTGGATGTCGGCGACGTCGCTGTCGAGCGCCTTGGTGAACAGGTCCCACGAACCCGACCGACGAGAACGGCTCAACACCCATGAATGGACCACCCAGCTCAGCGTGGAGCCGTGCGACGTCCGCTGGAGATAGTAGCTGATGTTTTTCGGGATCGTTTCTCGATTGAATTCGTACCCGAGTTGTCCGAACAGCTCGCGCAATTGTTCCGCAGAGAACAGGTAGAACAGCATGAGCACGTCGGCCTGTTTCGAAGCCTTGTACCGGTTCACCGTGTCGTCTTCGGCTTCCAGAATGCGGTCGAGACGCTGGATGTTGCCGTATTTCCGACGATATCCGTCCCAGTCGAATTCTTCCAGCCGGCCGTATCCTTCGAACTGGCTGATGATTCCATCCTCATGGAACACCACCAGCATCTTCCGGGCGATGTCCCTCCATCGCTGTCTTTCGCTCTCCGTCAGCCCCAGCGCCGCGACCAGGTCGGCGCTGCGGTCCTGGGGCAGAAGGTCGAAGAGCTTCGTTGCCTGGTTCATGATCCAGACAACCATCAGGTTCGTGTAGGCGTTGTTGCTGATGCCCGGTTCTCTTGCATCCGGGTACCCATCGTGGAACTCATCCGGGCCCATCACCCCCAAAATCTCATAGCGGTCGCGCTGGGGATTGTACGTGGCTGTGCCCGCCCAGAACCTGGCGATCTCCCAGATCATCTCCGCGCCGTAGTAGCAGAGGAAATCCGTATCTCGCGTGGCTTCATAGTACTGCCACACGTTGAATGCGATGGTGGCGTTGACGTGTCGTTGAAGCCGGCTGTGGTCGGGGATCCAGCGACCGGACTGGGGATTGAGGTGAACCTTTTGACTCTCTTCACGTCCGTTGCTGCCGCTCTGCCAAGGGTACATGGCTCCACGGTGACCGGCGGCTCGGGCGGCTTCCCGCGCCTTGCGCAACCGCCGGTAACGGTACAGCAGGAGAGATCGTGTGACCACGGGCAAGTGCAGGTTCAGAAACGGCAGAATGAACAGCTCATCCCACAGGACATGTCCACGATAGGCCTCCCCATGCCAGCCGCGCGAAGGCACACCCAGGTCCTGGTAGAGGGAATGGGGGGACACCGTCTGGAGGATGTGAAAGGTATAAAGATGCAGGACCATCTGCATGCGCTCGCCTTGCGAATCGTCTTGCATCGCGAATTCGAGATCGATGCGCTGCCACAGATCCTCCCACGCGCCGAGGTGACTGGCTTCCAGAGACGGATAGTCTTCGGCTCGCTGCACGTCGCTGGTCGCCTCCAGAGCGGCTTCCGAAATCGCCTTGTCTTTCGATGTATACAAGGCCAGGGTCTTCTCTATCGCCACACATTGGCCTTCGGTCACATCGGCGCAAAAGTCTTGTGCGATGTAATCCGCCTCCATGGCAGTATCCCGTTCCAGGCGCAAAGGCTCGCCGTCGGAAAAGACCCTCGTGCGGACCGCCTCGGCGATCTCGATGTGCGACTGATTCGTTCTCGCCTTCAGGAGCAGACTCTCGGCGCCAACCGCCTCAATCGTCAGCGTCTCGAGATGTCGGTTGGCCAGGCTCCGATAGCGCGCCACCCCGTTGTTGACCACACGTCCGTCGATCGCCGTGCGAATCTTGAACTCGCCGCTCCAGTTCTCGGGCACCAGTTCGAGACGCAGCGCCGCGAGGTGAGGCAGTGCCATGTGCACCAGTCGGCGGCTTCGCAGGAGCGTCTGCCGGCCGTCGCGATCGCGAAACCGGATCTCCCGCCGGAGGAGCCCTTCACGCAGGTGGAGTTGCTGTTTATACGAAAGGATCTCCGCCGTGGACGCGTCGAACCACGCTTCTCCGCGCACACGAAACGACAGACACAGCCAGTTCGGCAGATTGACCAGATCCTCGTTCTCGATCGTATGTCCCGCGCTTTCCGACGTCAGACGGTTATACCCTCCCGCCAGGTAGGTGCCGGGGTAGTGAACGTCGTCGTCCTGTGATTCGGGGGCCGCGCCGCGGCTGGCGAAATATCCGTTGCCCAACGTGCAGAGCGCCTCGCGGAGCCCTTCCTGGTCGGGATCAAAGCCTTCGTAGGTCAGAATCCATTCACTCATGGCGTTCCCCCTGCATTGATGCGACCAGCAGGGCCAGGAACTGCCCGACCTCGTCGGGATCGCGAAGCACGTACCGAGCCTTCGTTCTGCTTGGCTCCTCGCTTACGAGAATTCCAATGCCCTGATCTTCCAGCACGCCAAATGCGTCTTCATCGGTCACGTCATCGCCGATGTACACGCATTGGATCTCTCCAATATCCAACCCAAGTGCGTCCAGAAGCCAGAGCAACGCCTTTCCCTTATCCCATCTGATGTCCGGCTGCAATTCATAGACCTTCTTGCCCTCGGACAGCCTCAGTTGTGGGTGTTGAGCAACCGTGTCACGGAGATGATCTCGAATGGCATGTACCTCGCTGTCGCGCACCTGGCGGTAGTGGATCGCCAGGGAGAACTTCTTGGGCTCGAAGTGGATGCCTTCGATTCCCTGGAGTTGTCGCCGCAACTCCTCACTGGCCGTCTCCAACAAGGGCAGCAATGCGCGCGCCTCGGGCAGATCCTTGCGCATGCCGCCCGGGCCTTCGATGTCGAACCCATGGCTGCCGGCGTAGACGATTCCGTCGATCCGGGCCTTCTCTTGCACGTCCTGGAGATCCCTGCCGCTGATGATTCCGACGGTGCATTCCTGGGCCAGCCGGGCCACCGTTTGCCTGATTCGATCGGAAAGCCGGGCCAAGTCCGGACGCGATACGATCGGCGTCAGCGTACCGTCATAGTCGAGAAACATGGCCAAGGGTCTTCCTTCCGCAGCCTGTTCGACTCGCTTTGCGCATTCGCCTGCATCCAGTACTTCCGGTCCATCGCCTCCGACCGGCCCATCGGAGGCGGCTACCTCCATCCCGTCGAATGATTCGATGACCACGTCCGCACCGTTGTCGCGAAGCTGCTGCGTACGACCCTTTCGATCTATGCCGATCACCTGATGAAAGCGACCCGCTTTTGCCGCCTGCACGCCTGCCACGGCGTCTTCCACAACCACCGCTCGATCGGGTGGTGTACTCAGTCTCTCGGCTGCCTTGAGAAAGATGTCCGGCTGCGGTTTTCCCTCCAGTCCCAGTTGCTCACTGTCGACACCGTCGATCTTGGCGTCGAAGACTTCCTTGAGCCGGGCTGCCTCCAGCACGGGCACGCAGTTCTTGCTCGACGACACTACAGCGGTCATGATGGCGTGCCGCTTGAGCTTGTCGATGAATCGCGTTGCGTCCTCATATACCTCGACACCGTCCTGCTGTAGCCGACGGAGGAAGTACTCATTCTCCTTGTTTCCCAGGCCGCAGACGGTTTCCTTTCCCGGCGGGTCCGTTGGATTACCGTAAGGCAGATCAATGTCTCGGGATGCGAGGAAGCTCCGGACCCCTTCGTAGCGAGGTTTGCCGTCTACATATTGGGTATAGTCGCTCTCGGGGTCAAACGGGCGGTACTCTCTCTTCTCACGCTCACCGCGTCCGTCCAGGTAGGCGTCAAACATCTGCTTCCAAGCTGACGAATGCAGTCTGGCGGTCTCCGTGATGACACCGTCCAGATCGAAGATCACCGCGTCGTACCGTTCTTTCTCTAGCGTCCGTTGGATCTTGTTCTCCTGCATTGAGGATCTCATTGGAACCGTTCTGAGCAAAGCATGCACGGCTTCCGGCACACCTGATACCACTACAACTCCAGCAGCTGCCAAAGACGACAGGGATTTCCCTGCAATAAAGGCTGGAATTGGAGGTCGGACGATGGAAAAGCTGCGGACTACTAATAGGGAGCGAAACTCGTCCTGCGTTGGCCAGCGTTGGTGGATGACTTGCCTCACAACCGGGTAGGAGAAACGAGAGGTGTTGCACCATATGCATCGCACAGCGACACAGGCCTAAAGGTATGGTCTAAACCAGCGGGCGGCATAGAGAGCATCAGTATTACCAGCAAGGGGAGCGATTCTATGGGAAAGAAAAGTGCCAATGGCCGGAACGCCGAGCGCAAGGCCTGGCACGCCATGAAACAGGATGAAGTCCTGTCGCATCTGGAGGTGGACGACAAGGGCCTGACCGGGGACGAAGCCCAGCGACGACGCGAGGAGCATGGGGCTAACGAATTGCCCTCGGAGGAAAGGCCGAGCGCCTGGCAGAGGTTTCTCCGGCAGTTCAAAAATGTGCTCATCTACGTACTGCTGGCGGCGGGAGTGTTGACGGCCGTACTGGGCAAATGGACGGATCTGGGCGTGATCCTGGGCGTGGTGCTGCTCAACGCCATCGTGGGATTCCTTCAGGAGGGCAAGGCGGAGAAGGCCATGGAATCCATCCGGGGCATGCTTTCTCCCAAAGCCAAGACATTGCGCGACGGCCAGGAGCAGGAGCTGCCCGCCGAGGAACTGGTCCCAGGCGATATCGCCCTGCTGGGCTCGGGTGACCGCGTGCCGGCGGACATGCGGATTCTGGAGGCGCGCAATGCGCAAGCGGACGAGGCGGCGCTGACGGGCGAGTCCGAGCCGGTCAGCAAGCAGGCTGAGCCCGTGGAGGAGGACGCACCCCTCGGGGATCGCGCCAGTATGGCGTACTCGAGCACCATTCTCACCAGTGGTCGCATCCGCGGGGTAGTCGTGGCCATCGGACGCCAAGCCGAGATCGGGCGCATCAGTGAGATGGTCTCTGAGGTCGAGGAGATCAGTACACCGCTGCTGCGCAAGATGGATAGGTTCGGACGCCGGCTGGCCATTGCCATCCTGCTGTTCAGTGCGGCCCTCTTCGCGTTTGGCTACTTTCTACGCAGTTTCGGCCTGACGGAGATCTCCATGGCGGTAGTCGGTCTCGTGGTCGCGGCCATTCCCGAGGGGTTGCCCGCGATCATGACGATCACCCTCGCCCTAGGCATGCAGCGCATGGCCAAGCGCAACGCCATCATTCGACGCCTGCCCGCGGTGGAGACCCTGGGTTCGGTCNNGACAAGACCGGGACGCTGACCCGAAACGAAATGACCGTCGCGAAGGTGGCCACGAAGGACCAGACGTATTCCGTCGGCGGCGTGGGCTATGCACCCGAAGGTGAGTTCAAGGTCGATGGGGAGACGATCTCTGCTCAGGAGCACCCTCGGATGCTCGAACTCGTCCGGGCGGGCCTGCTGGCCAGTGATGCGCGTCTTCGCCAGGAGGACGGGCAGTGGCGAATCGACGGCACCCCCACGGAGGGCGCTGCGGTCGTCCTGGCCCGCAAAGCCGGCGTGAGCCGTGAGGAGCAGCAGGAGGAGCGTCCCCGGCTGGACGTGATCCCCTTCGAATCCGAGCGGCGTTACATGGCCAGCCTGCACGGAGAGCCCGAAGGCAAGAACATGGTCTATGTCAAGGGCGGGCCGGAGCGCGTGCTGGAGATGTGCTCCAGGCAACGCTCGGAACAGGAGGATGAGCCAGTCGATACCGAGGCCTGGAGGCAACGCGAAGAAGAACTGGCCGGCAGCGGGCACCGTGTCCTGGGGATTGCCGCCAGGGAACTGGGCGGGGAGGAATCCCTGGAGGAAAGCAAGATCCGGGACCTGACCATCCTCGGCATGATCGGGATCATCGATCCGCCGCGCGAGGAGGCTATCGAAGCCGTCCGGGTGTGCCATGATGCCGGCATCCGTGTCAAACTGATCACGGGCGATCACCTCCTGACGGCCCGCAGCATCGGCAAGGACATGGGCATCGGTGACGGCGAGCACGCCATCACTGGCAAGGACATCGAACAGGCCGGCGACGACGACTTGGCGGACCTGATCGAGCAGAACGATGTGTTTGCCCGTTCCAGCCCCGAGCATAAGCTGCGCATGATCGAATCGCTCCAGTCGAGCGACGAGGTCGTCGCCATGACCGGCGACGGGGTCAACGATGCGCCAGCCCTCAAGCGAGCCGATGTAGGCGTGGCGATGGGCGTCAAGGGGTCCGAGGCCGCCAAGGAGGCGGCGCATATGGTCCTGGCCGACGATAATTTCGCGACCATCGAGCGGGCGGTGGAAGAGGGCCGGACGGTTTACGACAATCTGGTCAAGACCATTCTGTTCATCCTGCCGACCAACGGCGCCGAATCGCTGATTGTGATTGCCTCGGTGCTTATCCTGTCCAAGGTCATGCCGATCACTCCCTTACAGATCCTGTGGGTCAACATGGTCACGGCGGTGACCCTGGCACTGGCCCTGGCGTTCGAACCGCCCGAAGAAGGGATCATGCGTCGCCAGCCCCGCCCGCCGGACGAGCCGATCATCTCCGCCTATCTGATTTGGCGGATTGTCTTCGTGTCTGTCCTGATCGCCACCGCCGCAATCCTGCTGTTCATCTATCGGCGCCGGACAGGGACAGAACTCAATCAGGCCAGGACCGTAGCCGTCAACGCTCTGGTGGCCGGCCAGCTCTTTTACCTGTTCAACAGCCGCTACCTTGATTCATCCTCGCTGCGGTTAGGCAAGTTCGTCGGCAACCGGGCGGCACTGATTGCCGTTGGCATTCTGATCGTCCTACAACTGGGCTTCACCTATCTCGGCCCCGTTCAGTCCTTATTCGAGACCGCAGCCATCGGCATCTGGGATTGGGGTCTGGCGGTGGCGGCGGGTTTGGCCGTCTTTCTGCTGGTGGAATTGGAGAAGGTCATCATCCGGCGACGGCATTCCGGATCATCCTGACCATGGCCGACCGAACCGTACTGATCGCAAGGCATGGCAGCCGTGAGGATCACGAAGACCCGCGTTGGGTTCTTCACGCGGAGAATCCCTATGACCCCAATGTGACTTCCCGTGGCCTCCAGGAAGCCCGGCAACTCGCGGGTCGGTTGGCGCGGGAGCGCCCTGCGTAGATCTACGCTTCGCCTTACCTGCGGGCGAGAAGCTGATGGGCACGGTGTCACGCTTCCGGCGGAATTTCCTCAGGGTAGTCGAATCCTGGAATTCCCATGGAGATACTCCCGCATTCGGGGTCAGGCTTTGCAGCCAGTCATGCATCTGCCCCAAGAATCAGGAATTGCGAGGGATGTCTTGAGGGTTTTGCGGGTCCGGGATCCACGCAGTGCGACGTAGGTCTTTTCAGACGGTTCCTTAGACGTCCAAACGCGACAAGAATCCACACGATTTGAGAGGACATTCTCCTATGACCAGAATCGCGATCAACGGACTGGGGCGAATCGGGCGTGCGGCGTTCAAGATCGCCATGGACCATCCGGACCTCGAGGTGGCGGCGATCAACGATTTGCTGTCGCCGGAGAATCTGGTGTACTTGCTTCGGTCGGACTCGGTATATGGCCGGTACGGCAAGCCGCTGCGGTTTGAGGATGGTGTGTTGATCGTCGAAGATCGGCGGATCGCGCTGCTCAACCAGAAGGACCCTGCGCAGTTGCCCTGGGCCGACATGGACATCGAAGTGGCGCTGGAGTGCACCGGTATCTTCACCAACGCCGAGGGCTTGCAGAAGCACCTCGATGCCGGCGCCAGGCATGCGATCCTCTCGGCGCCCGCCAAGGGCGATGGCGTCAAGACGATCGTCCCGGGCGTCAACCACGCCTCGCAGGAGGACCGCATGTTTTCCACCGCTAGTTGCACCACCAATTGCATCACGCCGGTGGTGGAGATCATGGGCCGGCGCATTGGTGTCGAACAGGCTCTGATGACGACCGTGCACGCCTATACCTCCAGCCAGGAGATTGTCGACGGTCCCAGCAAGAAGTTTCGGCGCGGCCGTGCCGCCGCGGTCAATTTCGTGCCCACGACCACCGGCGCCGCCAAGGCGACCGGAGAGGTGTTGCCCGAATACGAGGGGAAATTCGACGGCGTGGCGATTCGTGGCCCCGTGCCGGTGGGCTCCATGGCCGATATCGTCATGATCACGACGCGGGATACCTCGGCCGACGAAATCAACCAGATCTTCCACGAAGAAAGCGGCAGCGAACGCTATCAGGACGTCGTCGGGGTGTCGGATGAGGATATGGTTTCCACGGACATCATCGGCGACGGTCGCGCCAGCGTGGTGGATCTGACGATGACCAAGGTCGTCGGCGACCGGCTCGCCAAGGTGATGAGTTGGTACGACAACGAATGGGGTTACGCCTCCCAGATGGTGCGCGAAGCCGCCCACGTGGCCGCGCTGTCGACGCCGGAGCGCGCCGAAGCGGTTTCCAGCAGCCGCTAGAGACCGTCTCCACCGCACCGATACGAACGAAGAGGTCTGCCACAGACATCCAGAGAGGGCATCCGATATGGTAGAACCGTCCAGGTACATTCGCTGGTTCGAGGATCTCAGCAACGACGATACCGCGCAGGTGGGCGGCAAGAACGCCTCGCTGGGCGAGATGATCCGCAGTCTCAAGAAGGAGGGGGTGAATATCCCCGATGGTTTCGCCACGACCGCTGAGGCATACCGCCGCTACCTCGAAGAGAACGACATCGCGCAGACAATACGTTCCCTGGTCGATCAGCTCGAGGAAGGCAAAAAATCGCTCGACGCGGTCGGCGAAGAGATCCGCCGCGCGTTCAACAAGGGTCAGTTTCCCGAGGATATCGCGGAGGGCATCACACAAGCGTATCAGGAGCTCTGCGAAATGGCCGATCGCGATGATGTCGACGTGGCCGTTCGCAGCAGTGCCACCGCGGAGGACCTGCCCAACGCCAGCTTCGCGGGCCAGCAGGAGACCTTCCTGAATATCAAAGGGGTCGATTCCGTGCTTGACGCGTGCAAACACTGCTACGCCTCTCTCTTCACGGACCGGGCGATCACCTACCGCAACGAGCAGGGATTCGACCACATGAAGGTGGCGCTGTCGGTGGGTGTGCAGAGAATGGTCCGTTCGGACACCGGTTGTGCAGGCGTCATGTTTTCGCTGGACACCGACACCGGGTATCCCGACGTGGTGGTCATCGACGGAGCCTGGGGCTTGGGCGAGAACGTCGTACAGGGTAGTGTGAATCCGGATGCATATACCGTCTTCAAGCCCTTGCTGGGGAAGGACAACTATCGGCCGATCATCGGCAAGTCGCTGGGCGACAAACAACAGAAGATGGTCTACACCGGTGGCGGAAGCAAGACCACACGGAACGTCGATACCTCGCGAAAAGAACGAAGCAGCTTCGTGCTCCGCGATGAAGAAGTGCTGAGACTCGCCTCTTGGGCGGTGCTGATCGAGCAGCACTACGATCAGCCGATGGACATGGAATGGGCCAAGGACGGCCAAAGCAACGAGCTGTTCATCGTGCAGGCCCGGCCCGAGACGGTCCAGTCGCAAAAACAGGCGGCTTCGTTTAAAACCTACCGTCTCAAGGAAAAGGGCAAACGCCTCTCCGAAGGGACCGCGATCGGCCAGGCCATCGCCTCCGGCAAGGCCCAGATCCTCAAGAGTCCCGAGCAGCGCGATCAGTTCGAGGACGGCGCCATTCTCATTACCGGGATGACTGATCCGGACTGGGGACCCATCATGAAGCGGGCCGCCGGCATCGTCACCGATCATGGGGGCCGAACGTCGCATGCGGCCATCGTCAGCCGGGAGTTGGGGATTCCCGCCGTGGTCGGAGCCGGCAGCGCCACGGAAGACATATCCGATGGCAGCGAAATCACCTTGTCCTGTGTCGAGGGCGATCGTGGGTACATCTACGAGGGCGAACTGGAGTATGACCAGCGCGAGATCAATCCCGAGGAATTGCCCCAGCCACCCGTGCAGATCATGATCAACATCGCCAGCCCGGACGCCGCCTTCCGCTGGTGGCGACTGCCCGTCAAGGGAATCGGTCTGGCGCGCATGGAGTTTATCATCAACAACGCCATCAAAATCCACCCGATGGCACTGGCGCATTTCGATCGGGTCGAGGACCAGGACGCACGGAAGCAGATCGAGGAACTGACGAGGCTGTACGATAACAAGGAAGACTACTTCGTGGACCACCTCGCCCGGGGGATCGCGCGGATCGCCGCTTCCCAGTGGCCCGAGTCGGTGATCGTGCGCATGAGCGACTTCAAGACCAACGAATATGCCAACCTCATCGGCGGAGGGCCTTTCGAGCCCGAGGAGCAGAATCCCATGCTTGGCTTCCGCGGCGCCTCGCGCTATTACAGCGATCGCTACCGCGACGGATTTGCCCTGGAATGCCGCGCCATCCGCAAGGTGCGCGAAGAGATCGGCCTGGACAATGTAGTAATCATGATCCCCTTCTGTCGCAGCCCGGAAGAGGCGGACCGGGTGCTGGAGGTGATGGACGAAAACGGATTGCGCCGGGGGCAGCGCGGGTTGCAGGTCTATGTGATGTGCGAAGTCCCCTCGAACGTGGTGCTGGCCGAGCAGTTCGCCGAGCGCTTCGACGGCTTCTCGATCGGCTCCAACGATCTGACGCAACTCGTGCTGGGCGTGGACCGGGACTCGGCTGATCTCAAGGAACTCTTCGATGAACGCAACGAGGCGGTCAAGGAGATGATCCGGGAGGTGATCGAAAAGGCGCACCAGTCTGACCGAAAGGTGGGCATCTGCGGCCAGGCGCCCAGCGACTATCCCGACTTCGCACGATTCCTGGTTGACGCCGGGATCGATTCGATTTCGCTCAACCCCGACAGCGTGATCGACGTGATCGAGAAGACCGCACAGGCACGAGTGTAAAGCAACTATATAGCGATGGATCGAAGATGCCTAGTACTCGTCGGGCCTCCGGGAGCGGGCAAAGGAACGCAGGCCCGGAGGCTGGGGAGGGATCTTGATGTTCCGCACATCTCGGCCGGTGAGATGTTCCGCCGCGAAATAAAGGAACAGACCGAAGTGGGCAGGATCGCAGGAGAATACGCTGAGCGAGGTGAATTGGCTCCCGATGAGTTGACGGTATCGATGATGCGCCGGCGTCTGAGCCAGCCGGACGTTCGCACAGGATTTGTGCTCGACGGCTTTCCTCGCAACACAGTTCAGGCCAGAGCATTGGATGAGATCCTGGAGGCCTCGGATATGCGCTTGGATCATCTGATTCATCTTACAATACCGCATGGGGAGATCTACAGGCGACTGAGCGGGCGCGCACGAACCGAGGGCCGGACTGAGGATGCAGACCAGGCGGTGATCCGAAAACGCATGGAAACGTACCGCCGACAGACGAAACCCGTCCTCGCCTACTACGAGAGGCGTGACCTCGTACGCACAGTCAATGGCACCGGCAGCGAGGACGACGTGTATGAGCGGATCAAATGCGCCCTGGGACTCGCCCGGTCGTAAACAGTAGTAGGTTCATATGCAGAAACCGGAAGTCGAAGCCGCAAGGCACCTCGACCAGAGAAAGGAGACCATGGTGAAGATTCAGGAAATTATGACCCCCAATCCCGAGGGAATCTCCAGTGACGGGACCGTGCGAGAGGCCGCACATTACATGAAGGATATGAACGTCGGCATACTGCCGGTGGTCGAAGGCGATTCGCTGGCCGGTGTAATCACGGACCGCGATATTGTGGTTCGCGTGCTGGCAGAAGACCGGGACCCCTCCAATACGCGGATCAAGGAGATCATGAGTCGCGAATCGTTCACCTGTCGGGCCGACACGGACCTGGAAGAGGCCGTCCGGATCATGCAGGATGGCCAGGTCCGGCGCTTGCTGGTCACCGACGATGGAAACCGATGTGTGGGGGTGGTCTCTCTGGGCGACATCGCCAGCAAGTCCGATACGCCGTTGAAGGCAGAGGCGATTGCGGCGGTCTCTGAGCCCAGCGCCCCTAGGCGGTAAATCCGCAACGCGCAGACAGGGACATACGCATGCACATTCTCGCAGGAGACAACAGATGAAGGCCTGCATATTCGAAGTGGACCCCTGGGAACGGGGCTTTCTGGAAATGCTCGCACGGCAGCACGACGTGGAGTTCTTCAGCGAGAAACTCGACGAAGACAGGGCCGAGCGTGCCGCTGACGCCGAGGTCGTCTCCACGTTCATCTACTCCCGTCTGAATCGCGATCTGCTTGAGAGACTGCCCCGTCTGCAACTGATCGCCACACGCTCGACCGGCGTCAGCCATATCGACATCGATTATTGCCGCCAGCGCGGTATCAAGGTGGCCAACGTCGCCGGCTACGGGAATGTGCCCGTGGCCGAGCACGTCTTCGGGCTGCTCCTGACGATCAGCCACAATCTGACCCCGGCGATCGAGCGCACCCGACGAGGCGACTTCTCACTCCAGGGTTTGCGCGGTTTCGATCTCAGAGGCAAGACCCTTGGCGTCATCGGCACCGGAACGATCGGCCGTAACGTCATACGCATCGCCAAGGGCTTTGGCATGGAGGCGGTGGCCTTCGACGTCAAACGCAATGACGAGGCCGCAGAGGGACTGGGATTTCGCTACGTGGATATGGACGAGCTTCTCGCACAGGCGGACGTCATCACGTTGCACGTGCCAGGTACGGAAAAGACAAAGAACCTGCTCTCCCATGACGAATTTGCCACGATGAAAGAAGGCGTCGTTCTCATCAACACCGCGCGCGGCAGCGTCGTCGACGTTCAAGCCCTGATGCAGGCGTTAGCGGAGGGGAAGGTGGCAGCGGCCGGACTGGACGTCCTGCCGGAAGAGCCTGTGATTCGCGAGGAGGCCGAGCTTCTGCGAACCGCCTTTCGCCAGGAATATCCCATGGATACGCTGCTCGCCGATCACATTCTGTTGCGTCTGCGCAACGTCTACATCACTCCGCACAGTGCATTCGATACGGTCGAGGCCCGGCAGACGATCCTGGAGACCACGATCGACAACATCCGATCGTTCGCCAAAGGTCAAGCCCGGAACGTGGTCACCAGCGGAGCAGCGAAATGATGCCATCGTGCGTGATCCCGACCACGGAATGCCGTCGGGATCGAAGCCGAAGACGGTTGGACGGCACGACCGTGGTCTGGCGTGCGTTTATCGATCGAGTAAATGGCCCTGGAGTTCGGGACGGTATCCTATGCAGATTGTGACTTTGACAATGAATCCAGCGATCGACGTTACGGTGAGCGTCGATCAGATGCTCCCCGATCGCAAGCTACGGTCCGGCCGCCCGACGTATGAGCCAGGTGGCGGCGGGATCAACGTGGCTCGGGTCGTTCACATGCTTGGAGGCCGGTGCCAGGCCGTCTATGCCGCCGGCGGAGCCACCGGCAGGCAGTTGGACGACCTGCTCGACTCCAAGGGTGTCGAGTGCCGGCGCATCGAGATCGAAGATCGAACGCGTGAGGATATCGCGGTGATTGAGGATAGCAGCGAACAGATGTATCGCGTTGTCATGCCCGGCCCCGAACTGAGCAAGGACGAAGAACGTCAGTGCTTCGACGCCATGAGGAGTCTCGACGAGACGCCGGAATACGTCGTCATCAGCGGCAGCCTGCCGAGAGGCGTCGCCTCCGACTTCTACCGGCGCGTGGTAGCTGCCCTCAAGCCGCGTGGGACCCGACTGATCGTCGATACCAAACCGGACATCCTCGAGGACGCCGTTGCGGAGGGTGTCTTCCTCATCAAACCCAACATGCGTGAGTTGCGCCAACTGAGTGGAGACGATCTGGACGAGGAGAAACAGCAGGAGCGCGCCGCGAAGGAATTGGTCGATCGCGGCCTGTGCGAGGTCGTGGTGCTCTCGCTGGGCGCCGCCGGCGTCCTGCTGGCCTCCGCGGAGGGTACCGAACGCCTGCGGGCGCCCAGCGTGCCGATCCGCAGCAAAGTCGGCGCCGGCGACAGCATGGTCGGCGGTCTCACCCTCGGACTGGCCCGAGGCATGTCGATCCGCGACGCCGTTCGCCATGGCATCGCCGCCGGCAGCGCCGCCGTCATGACCGCCGGAACGCAATTGTGCCGCGCCGAAGACGTCGAGAAGCTCTTTGCCCAGTTGCCCTGAGAAGCCCAAGAACACGCGAAAACGAAAAGGGGAAGGCACAACATGGACATGTACGAAGCGATCATGGCCGAGAACAAACAAATGGAGAAGGCCACGAAGCGTCTGGTGGACACCACCGCCGACCGTCCGCCGGCGCGCAGGGAATTGCTGAACGAGATCTCCGCTCGGTTCGATGCCGTCGAATCGGCCCGGGAGGAGTTCATCTACCCTCTACTGTAAGTCCTTTGCAAAATGAAGGTTGTGATCCGGTCAGGGTGCGAGCCTTTACCCTGGCCACCGGGCGACCGCCCATCCCAAGAGAACAGGGCAGGATATCACCAGCGGCTTACAATGGATATTCATG
>NPIE01001982.1_pt2 | contig 148286 bp, 158 predicted proteins | sample 8637661 | NCBI WGS metagenome assembly NPIE01 (sample SAMN07420842, study PRJNA396082) | bioreactor metagenome | isolation source: sample BA12 brine-fed electro-methanogenic bioreactor BA | place: Japan: Kochi | collected 2016-12-09
TCGATTTCTTTTGGACAGCTGTGTAATTAGTAGAGTAAGGTTCAAAAATACCTCCCCTAGGCTAAATTTTTCCTAATTTTTTTCGATAATAAAGGTGGGAAAGTTTTATATACCTTTGCCAAATCAAACAAATTATTCTAATTAACAAAATGGAATCTCCAATTTTGCAAGAACATCCACCTTCGCAAGAATTTCGAAATGTTCCTAATTCGGAAAATGATTATGAACTAATGTTTGAAAATTCCCCCTTGGCATTTCTTCAAATTGATGATGCTGGAAATATTCTCAAGTTTAATTCTGCTGCAGAAATAATTTTCCCATCTATACGGTCGGAATCAAAAAAGACTAATTTGATGGATTTATTCCCAAATGAAGTGCAGTCAAACCTCAAACAAATGATTAATCAAATTTTAGAGGTTGATAAGCCTAATTCAATAAGTTCAACAATAAGAATTACTGATGATGGGACCACGATTAAATACTTAAAATTTATTTTTACATTGATTACAGACTCGGGCAAGGAATCTAATAAGTTGCTTGTAACAGCTGAGGATGTAACGGAATTCGAAGAAGAGAAACAGTACTTAAAAAAGCATTTTGAAGAATTACAAGTTGTTCGGGATGATCTTGAAGAAAGAACGAGTGAATTAGCAATTCTTAATGAAAAACTTAGACAATCCGAAATGCAGTTGGAAGAAATCAATCAAAATAAAAATCGTTTTTTCTCGATTATTTCACATGATTTAAGGAGCCCATTTAATTCTCTTTTGGGATTAACTAAGCTGATTCTTGAAGACTACGATGAGTTTTCAAGAGATGAAATAAAGGACTCGGTTTACAATTTACACCAGGTTTCCGAAGGCCTTTACAATTTAATTGAAGACTTATTGGATTGGTCTCGAATACAATTTAACCACATTGAGTTTCAGGCAGAGACTTTTAATCTAAATGAAATGGTAAACTTTGTTATTAACTCACTTAAATCGGTAGCCCGTGATAAAAATATTACCGTTGTAAATCTTGTACCAAAGAACTGTACTATTAGAGCAGACCAACATATGATAAATACAATAATAAGAAACTTAGTTGGTAATGCGATTAAGTTCACACCTAAGTATGGTTTGGTAAAAATCTCTTCGGGCTTCGATATTGACGATATCATTATTTCTGTTGAAGATACAGGTGTGGGAATGAAAAAAGAAATTGCCGATCGATTATTCAAAATGGAGTCGAAAGTTTCGACATCAGGAACAGAAGGTGAGGCAGGTACTGGGCTTGGACTTTTAATTTGTAAAGAGTTTGTTGAGAAACACGGCGGTAAAATCTGGGTTAAAAGTGAGCCCGAAAAAGGCAGCAGTTTCTTCTTCCGGATTCCCGTTCAACAAGAAGACGAATAAAAACATTTCATCATTTGCATTCCTTTCTATAATTTTTTTAAGCATATATTCTATAATTAAAAGTGTTGGTAAATAAAAGAGGCTGTCTCAAAACGATGATTTTACTGTAACCCACATTTTCAAATGTGGGAATGTAGCTCAAAACAACATTCTTATGTAACCGTTTTAACGGTTTATTTAACTTTTGATACAGCCTCTTTTAGAGGGAATGTTAACACATGAAAGAACTAATTATAAACCAATCTTCCGTTTCCTTTGCCGTTTCCGTCGTGTGATTCATTAGATTTCTTTTGTTTAGATTGCATATCAAAGTTTTGTTTTTCTTCAAGTACATTAGCTGATTGTTTTGAACTTATTTTGAATCGAGTTATCATATTTTCCAAGTTATAAGTTAGTTTGTTTAGATCTTCAGCCGCTCTTGCAATCTGCTGTGTACCGGCAGCCGATTGCTGCGTAACGCTGCTTATCGATTCAATATTTTTACTGATTTGTTCAGCAGCAGAGGATTGTTCTTCGCTTGCCGTTGCAACTTGGTTGATTTCATCTACTACTTTCATTGCCTCGTCTAATATTTCTTTTAATGCTGCTTCCAATTGCTCGTTTAGTTCCATACCATTTTTGACAGAAGACCCGGCTTCAACCATTGACTCGTCAGCCATCTTAGCTTCATATTGTATTTTTTTAATAGTCTCGCCAATTTCTTTTGTAGCAACAGTAGTTCTCTCGGCAAGTTTTCTAACTTCATCGGCAACCACGGCAAAACCTCTGCCTTGTTCACCGGCACGAGCAGCTTCGATTGCGGCGTTTAATGCAAGAAGGTTGGTTTGATCAGCAATGTCGTCGATTACTTGTGTTATCTGACCAATTTGGTCAGTTTTTTCTGCAAGTTGAGAAATTACCTTACCGGTATTTTGAGTTGACTCAACAATTTTGTTCATACCTTCTTTAGAAAGAGAAACTTTTTGAACACCCAATTTTGCTTTATCGCCGGCATTTTTAGAAAACTGAAGAGCGGAGTTGGCATTTTTTGAAGTTTGCAAAATAGTAGCAGTCATTTGTTCAACAGCACCGGCAACTTCGGTAGCTTGTGCAGATTGCTCTTGTGCACCGGCAGCCATTTCTTCTGATGATGATGATATTTCACTGCTTGCGCTTGCCGTTGCTTGTACGGCTTCGGTTACGTCGCTGATAACTTCTTGAAGTGATTCGCCAAGTTTGTTGATGGAATCTATCATTTTCTTATAATCGTTTTTATATTGGGCTTTAACTCTTGAAGTAAGATCTCCAGCAGACATTTTTTCGAGTGCATCGATTCCATTCATTATCGGTTCAAGTATTTCATCAAGCATTTCATTAATACCTTGTACAATTTCTTTATAAGCTCCTTCAAATTGGTTTTCTTTACCTCGTTGATCTAAATGACCTTCTTTAGCATTTTTAATTAATTTATCAGTTTCTGAAATAAGAGATTCTATTTTGTCTCTAACTATTTCGTAAGAATCTATACTAGTGTTAAATTTTACTATCATTTCATCTACAATGTTCGTCAAATTACCAATTTCATCTTTCTGAGAATCTCTGAAAGGTTGTAAAGACTTTTCAATTTTTACACCCAACCTTCCGTTTGCTACTGAAGTCAACCCGTTCTCTATGTTTTTCATATACTCATTCATCAATAAGCTGAGTCTTTCAGAGAGATTTTTGATCGGATTGTTAATTTTATTTCCGGTAAACCAAGAAAGCAGAATCGCAACAATTATTGAGATTAATGCAATAATTAATATCAGGGTTTCTGCTGTGGAAATTGAAGAATGCATTTCTGCATTAGATTCTTCTGCTTCATTTTTCATGACTTTTGACAAAGTCTGAATTGATTGGCTAATTTCATCGGCCATTTTTCCGGTTTCATTTTCATAAAAAGCAGCAATTTCCTCGGTGCTAACGCCTTGTTTTTTTAAGGACTGAATTTTGATGGCTGATTGATGAAGTCGTTTGTGAAGATCTTCTAATTTTTCCCATTCTGCTACAGAAAATCCTTCCGGCGGTTCACTTGAATAAAACCATGTACCAAAAAAACATTTTGTAGGATCTGTTTCGCCATGAAATTCAGAGTTAGTAACTATAGAAGTTAGAAGGTCTTTGCTCCACTTATAGTGTTTGCCAATGCTTGTTTCGAGTAAATTTGAAACTTCGTAAACGTTAACAACTTTACTCGAATGTTCTTCAACAGTATTGTTGTTTAAAAACATTGCCACCGTATAGAGTAATATTATCAATATAATGATACCGTTAGTGAATAATATCTTGTTACGAATTTTTAAGTTATCAAACCATTTCATTTTAAGTACTCCATCTTTTACTGAATATATTATTCTGAAATCTCTTCTAATATTTTCTCTTCATCTTTTTTTAATAGATTATCCAAATCGAGTAGAATTATTAAACGGTCTTCTAATTTTGCAACCGACGTAATAAAATCACTATCAATTTGTGAAACTAATTCGGGCGGGTTTTCAATAATGTCTTTGGAAATTCTTAACACCTCATTAACTTCATCAACTATGAAACCGACAATATTTCCATTTATATCAACAACAATTATTCTTGTTTTATTATCGTGTTCTTTGTTTTCAATAGAAAGTCGTTTTCGCAAGTCAATCACCGGGATTATTCTTCCTCTTAGGTTTACCACACCTTCAACAAACTCGGGTGCGTTTGGAACTTTAGTTATTTTCAACATTCGGTTTATTTCCTGAACTTTCAGGATATCGACTCCAAATTCTTCGGTTCCAACTTTAAAACTTACTAATTGTAGCAAATCAGTCATCTCAATTTTTTTATTTTCCATTTGTCCTCCGTTCTTTATAGTTATCGAATATCACTACTTAATTATCGAAATTAAGCTCGGTGATTTTATAGCAATACTGAGATAATAAAGATTAGAGAGTGAATGATTTTGGTAGTTTAAGTTGCTGTTTTTATAATTCAACAGTTGGTTTGGGTGAGACAGCAGGGAAGGTGATCGTGGCAATAGTACCGTGATTTTTCTTGCTTTCAATATTTAATTTACCACCTAAAACCGCAGTTAATTTTTGAGCGATTGTTAATCCCAATCCGCTTCCTTCTTTACTTCTTGTGTAGAATTCTTCTTCCTGTTGGAAAGGCTCTAACATGTTTTTGATTTTACTTTCTTCCATACCTTCACCTGTATCAATTACTTTTATTTCTACCTCATTAGTTGTGCTGAGTTTCGTTAGTAATTCAACTTTACCTTCTTTTGTAAATTTAATTGCGTTATCAACAAGTGCTATTAAAACTTTTTCAAACTTAATCCAGTCTGTTTTAATAAAAAGTCCACGTTCGTTTAAAGAAAGTAAGAAATTTATTTTTTTCTTTTCTGCAGTTTCAAGCATTTTATTGTATACGCTTTGAACAACTTGGTTGCAGTTAAGTCTAACGATTTCTAGGTGGTAATTACCGGTTTCAACGTCTGAGAGTTCGATAATATTTGTAAAGAGATCGATGAGTTTGGCTAATACATCTTTTAGGTAGTGACTTATTTGGTTAACTGTTTCATAATCTTTTGTTTGTATTGAATCCTCAATAATTTCGGAATATCCCATTATTGCATTAGCAGGTGTTCTTAATTCATGAGACATGTTGTGCAGGATCAGCGTTTTTAGCTTATTAAGATCCTTTTCTTTTTGATAAGCAATCTCTAATTGTTTTTTATATTTATACTTTGCTGTTATATCTCGGAATATAATAATGTAGTATCTTTCCTCATCGAAAGCGTGCTTAACCAAACTTAAACTGAACTCGTAATAGTTATCATTTTTGTCGTGATGGTTAAAGACGGTCGATCTTAAATTTTTATTCTCGATATAATCTATCGATCTGAGGACAGTATTCCATATGGAAGTGCCAACGTATGATTTAAATTTGTCCGGGTCAAAGGAGCGTTTATCAATTTGAAAATAATTGAAGAAATTGTTGTTCCCGATTGCAAAGCTGAACTTATTGTCTTTCTTTTTTAAGACGAAGAGCGTGTCCGATATATTGTTTATTATACCGCGAAGTTTAGATTCTTCTTTAGCAAGCGAGCGTCCTTTTACGATATAATCGGTTATATCATAAACGCTGAAAATGAAATTCCATTTTTCAAGTGCGGAATCGAAAATTGGAGTAACCTTTAGATCGAAATAAGATTTTGTGCCTTCCTGATGTTGGATGTTTATCACTTTTGTCCACACTGATTTTGAGTCAAGTGCATTAAGTAAGTTTGCTTCATCACCGGCGTTTAGATATTTATCAAAAACATCAAAGATTTCCTTATCATATAATTCCTCAATGTTCTTCTCTACAACTTTTTCAAAATTTTGTGTAACATATTTTGTTCTGTAATTATCATCTGCAATTAAGACGGGAATATTTGCTTTTTCTAATGCGGACTGGAAAGTGTTGATTTTATTTTCAAAAACTTTGTATTCTTTATTCTCTTCGAACAATAATAAGAACAATTGCTTGTTGAATAATGTTATTTTGTTTATCCTAACAGTGCAATCCTTCACTTGAGAATTATTTACAAGATAAACAATCAACTCAATTGAAAGAGTTTTGGTTTTGTTAAGTTTCATGCCTTGCAAAACCAAGGTTAAACTTGGATCGCTGTTCAGTTCATTAATAGAATTTAGCTTTCCTTCACCCGGGCACAAAGAAAACTTTTCACTTTTGTATTGGATAATACCTTCGTCGTCAACAATTAGGAAATTGTTGTGGGAAGAAGATTGAAGTACATCTTCTGTGTTATCACCATCAATTCGTGCATTAACTAAGCTGTCCATAATGTTATTAAGATTATTCATTAAGCGGGGAAATTTTATCAATAATTATAAATTCATTCTCTAATTCACTTTCAGGCAACTTCTTAATACTGAAATTGAAAATATTTTTTGCTGCTGTTGTGAGTACTGAGTTTATTTGTTTAAACTCGTTTAGAACTCCGTGGTATGCACCATCAAGCAAATTACTTAATGCCCTTGTGTTTGCTATGTTAATTTCATTGTCAATTTTAAGCGAGCTAATTCTATCGAGTAAAAACAAGATGTTATTTATTTTTAACAGCTCTTCATAATGTTCAGTAAGTAAAGTGCGTGTTAATACAGATGCGCTAAAATTGTGGTTTTGTACTTCGTAATTGAACTTGAGTAAATTTGTTAAATTTTCGGTGCTAAGAAGAGTACAAAACTCAATTTTCAACAGCTCGAATTTTATTTCGATTAAGCCGCTTTCGTTTTTTTTGAATCGCTTAAGGTCTATATCATAATCTCTAAGGATTCTGTATCCCTTAGAAATATTAATACTGTCGTGAGCATCTGTCTGGCGGATATTATCTATAGTAATATATCTTCGGTACAGATTTCTTCCTGAATTTTCAGCGCTAGTGCTCTTATCGATATTTGATATACCTTTCAACATAAAGTATCCAGGTTATTATCGAAGATTTTTTCAGAAAGTTGAGAAATCGGGGGAATTTAGTCGCGCAAATTGAGCATATTTTTTTTGTCCGAGTATTCAATTAGCTCAGGTTGTTCGAGGTGTTTAAGGTCATTAGCCAAAGATTGGATTTTTTTAATTGATTCGGTCATAATTTTAAAATCATCAATAAATTCTTTCTCGAAATTTTTATCCTTCAGCTCATTTTTAATGTTTTCAATTGATAATAGAAGGCTGCTCAACGGGTTATTAATTTTGTGCCCAATAGTCGTTGCCATTTCAATAAGAGCTTTGCTGTGTGCTATTTTATGTAACTCGTTCTGCAGATTGTGAATTCGCATACCGGTTCTAATTCTTGCCAAAAGTTCTTGATTTTCAATAGGTTTTAAAAGAAAATCATCTGCACCAACATCCAAACCTTTAACTCTATCTTGCAAAGTTGAACGGGCAGTGAGAATAATATAATAGATAAGCCGGTATTTTTCATTTTCTTTTACTTTTTCACAAAGCTCGATACCGTTCATTACCGGCATATTCCAATCTGCCAAAATAACTTGAGGAACAAATTCTTTTAAGACTTCTAGTGCTTCGTTTCCGTTTTGAGCAATTTTAATATCGAAGTTATTTTTCTTCAACAACAACCCAAGAATATAGGCTGTATCGGGTTCATCTTCTACGATTAATATTTTTGGTTTTTCGTTCAATTGACTATAGTTTCGTTAATTGTTTTAATAAATGCCTTAAAGTCAGTAATCGGCTTAGTAATATAATGATGTGCCAGACTTTCTTCCAAAATATTATTTTTATTTACTCCTAATGTGAAAGCGGACACAAGTATGATGGGGATACTTGAATATTTTTGTTGTTTCTTAATATATCGTGAAAGTTGTATCCCATCAACTTTTTTGCTGTTTAGATATGTATTCCGCAAGTTGATATCCATAATTATCAATCGAATTTTTTCTTCGTCAAGTTTTTTTAACAGTAAATTTGCATCTTCCATTATAAAAGCCTGGTAACCGGCTTTTTTCATCAATTGAGAATAAAAATGTTGGGTAAAAGGATCATCTTCTATTATTGCGATTTTGTGACTCATAAGCTCTCTTGATATTTAATTATTATACTAATTCTTCTATTGACGATACTATAAGGGTCCTCCGGATCCCGTAATCTATTAGCAGCATAACCTCGTATCTCATCAATTTTTGATTCACTTAAACCGCCTTCAACCAAGGCTCGTCTTGCAGAGTTTGCTCTATCCGCACTTAATTCATAGTTAGTATAATTTGGATTTCCACCGTTGAAAGGACGAATATCTGTATGTCCTTCAACGGCAACCTTATTAGGTAACCTGTTAATTTCTTGTGCAACGTTAAGAAGTATTTCTCTTGCTTCTTTATTTAAAGTAGAGCTGCCGAGTTGAAAAAATATATCATCGGAAGATTCTACCAATTCTATTCTTAAGCCTTCGTCTGTTAATTCGAATTTTATTTGGTCAATAAGCATTGAAATCGATTCGCTTTCCGAGAGCTTGTTCATAATTTGTTGGCGCATTTCTTCGAATTTTTGTTTTTGCATTTCCTTGAATTCTTTTTCCTCCAAGAAATTTTCATCCATTAGGTTAAGTTTAGTTCCGGGGTCAATCAGTTTACCGCCACCGGATTGAAATCCGACTGGATCTTTAAAGTATCCTGCTACTGCTTGCTTAACTTCTTCGCCGGAACTCAAAATCCAAAGTACAATGAACAAGGCCATCATTGCTGTCACAAAATCGGCATAGGCAACTTTCCACGCACCTCCGTGATGCCCTTCAGATTTTTTTATTTTTTTTACTATGATCGGTTGTTCCGAATTTTCAGGTAGTGACATTATTCAGTTTTTCCTCTCATATAGTTTTCCAATTCGGAGAAAGTCGGGCGTTCGTCTGAAAAAATAGTACGCCTTGCAATTTCAACAGCAATAATTGGTGGGTTACCTTTGGCATAAGCAAGTATTGTTGCTTTAATTGTTTCTAATTGACGGAGTTTATGTTCATTCAAATTTTCAATACTAACGGAAAGGGGATTAACAAATCCATAAGAAAGAAGAACGCCTAAAAAAGTTCCTACTAAAGCAGCGGCAACATGCGCGCCAACTGTTGCAGCCCCGGCGTCAATATGACTCATTGTTACAATAATACCAAGTACTGCGGCTACTATACCGAGACCTGGTAATGAGTCACCTACTTTAGCAAGAGATTGTGCTACAGGGTGATTTTCTACTTCAAAAGTTTCTATTTCCATATCCATTAAAGATTCAAGTTCGTGAGGAGGAACGCTGCCCGAGAGCATAATTTTCATCGTATCGCAAAAGAAATTTTTCATGTACGAGTTGTTTATAAATTTTTTGCTTCGGGATAAAATTTCGCTTTCATTCGGGTTTTCAATATGACTTTCAATAGATAATAACCCGTCTCTTTGAGCAACAAGAAATAAATCATTAAACGATTTTAATAATTCCAAATAATCTTCCTTCGAAAACTTTTCTCCTTTTATAGCTTCAGGGATTGACTTGGCAACTTTTTTAATTTTACTAATAGGTGTGGCAATTATAAAACTACCAAGTGCAGCCCCTCCAATCACTAAAAACTCTGCCCATTGAAGCAATAAAATTAAGTTACCCCCGGCTATCAAAAACCCTACAACTACGGAAACAAGTACAATCAATATTCCAATAATAATTAGCATTTTTATTCCGCACTTACTTGTTTTTCTTTAAGTTGTTCTACAATGGACAAAACTTCATTCCATTTTTCTTTGTAATACTCCCAATTCTTATATCGATTATCTATTTTGTTTTCAACTTCGTGTCCAATTTGTGTAAGTTCGGGAACACCGATTGATGAGCCGGACCCTTTTAGCTCATGAAATACAAATCTCAAATTTGATAAATCTTCTTTTGCCAAAACATCTTTCATTAAATCTATTTTTGAAGTAAAGCTATTTAAAAAATATTTTCTTAATTCGTTCATAAATTCCAGATCAGCTTTGTCTATTTCTTGTGATGATTCTTGTCGTTTTGCTTTTTTCAAAAATTCAGGTCCTAAAATTTCCGAAATACTTTTCTTAAGCAGTTCTTTCTTTAACGGTTTAGAAAGAACTTTATCTGCTCCGGCTTCAATTGCAGCGAGAACATTCCGCTTATTCGTATTTCCGCTGATAACTATTACGGGTATATCTTTAACATCATTCATTAGCTTAATAACGTTGAGCATTTTTACACCGTCAAGATTCGGCATCATCAAATCAAGAATAATTAAAGTCGGTTTTAATTCCATCACTTTCTGAATACCTTCTAATCCATCGTGGCAAGTAACAACTTCAAGTTGATATTCTTTAAAGAAGTTTTTAAGTGCGTGAAGAATTAGATCGGAATCATCGACCACCAATATTTTTAATTTTTCACTCGGCGAGTTCATCACTTGTTTCCTTTCAATTTGTTGATTGTTAATGCGGTTGATACCGGAATAGCTTGTTTGCTTTCTACCGATGCTTTGATCACACTTTCCTTAATATTTTCATAAAGTTCACCTCTTAAGATTGCAACATCGTGCGGTGCTTCAATACCGAGTTTAGTATTTCCATCTTGTGCAGAAATTATTCTTATAGTAATATCGTTACCGATCTTAATTTCTTCACCATTTTTTCTGTTTAGTACAAGCATTTATCTGCCTAACGTTATTCAATGAATAATTTGTAATTAACTGAATATTTGTCTTGATCAATAATTGTTTGAAAGCCTTCTTTTTTTTCTTGATTAATGTAAACCGGTGCTTTCAGGTTAACTGTTGTTTTGGAAGGCTCATTCCCTAGTGTCACAATTCCGAATGCTTCCGTATCCTCTTTTTGCGGGTAAGAGTCATCAATTAACCTCAACCCAATTAAGGGGAATGCAACTTCGTGTTGATCTGTTGAATTAAGCCAGAAGAATAAATCGTTATCTGTTTTTATAAGCAGGTAACTTTTTAATTCTTCGAACCCGAAGAGACCGTTTTTGAATTTAAGTACGTTCTCCGGTGTGTATTCAACTTCTCCAAATTGCTTGTTTTTTAGTTTCATACTTCTTTCTATTTGTTTGTTATTACTATGTCTACTCTTCTATTTTTTGCTCTGCCATATTCAGTAAGATTTGATTCTATCGGTTGATACTCTGCATATCCAACAATGGCAACTTTATCAGGATTCAAATTTTCACTATCTATCAAATAGTATGCTGTATTTAGTGCACGTGTAACGGAAAGATGCCAGTTGGAAGGATACTGTGCGGTTTTAATAGGAATATTGTCAGTATGACCTTCAACCCTTATATCATTCGGCAAATTTTTTATTATAGCGGCAAGCTTGCTAAGTATTTCTTTTGATCCGCTATTTAGTTCCGCACTTCCGGATGGAAAAAGAATATCATCTAAAATATGCAGTGTTAAACCCCTTTCATTTCTTTCAACCGAAATAGAGTTCCCGTAATTGTGTTTTTCAATAATTGAATTCAACTCGTTCTTAAGTTCATCAATGGGTTCAACGGAGATTTTATTACCCGTAGTTTCACTGTTGATAACATTAGCGCCGCCGAAAATATGTCCCATTGAACTCATCATTTTTTCATACTTCTGTATATCGATGTTGGAAATTGCATAGAGAATAATAAACAGTCCTAACAGCAACGTAATTAAATCAGCATACGTAATTAGGTACCTGTCTTTATTTGAATCATCTGCAAAAAGATTTTCCTCTACGTCTGGAACTCTAACAATTCTTTTTGTTCTTTTCCCGGCAGCATTCCTATTAACCTTGCTTTTAGAATCGAAGGAATCTCTCCGTTTAACAGTGCTAAAGCTCCCTCCAGGGAAATCTCCATCATATGTTTTTCTTCCAAGTGGCATTCTTTTAGTCTATCTCCGATAGGCAGCCAAATAAGGTTTGCACTTAAAACACCCCATAGGGTTGCTATAAAAGCAGTTGCTATATTTCTAATTAACAGATCGGGGTCAGAACCTGCGTTGGCAAGAGTCATTATAAGAGCCATCACGGTTCCTAAAATTCCCATGGTTGGTGCATAACCGCCCATCTTATTGAAAATATTTATATTTGCAAAATGTCTTTCCTGCATCAGTTTTATTTCAAGTTTGGCAATATCTTCCAGCATTACGGATTCGGTTCCGTCGATACCGAATCTTACTAATTTTTTTGCGAATGGATATTTTAATCCTTCTAATTGGTTCTCAACTGAAAGCAAACCGTCTTTTCTCGCTTTCAAAGAAATGTTGAAGTAAGCATCGATTAAACCTTTGAGATCATATTTTTGCGGGAAGTAAGCAACTTTAATTAACTGAAATATCGATGCAAACTTTTCCATTCCAAATCCAATTATTGTTGCGGCAAAAGTTCCGCCGAAAACAATTAACAAAGGGGCAATTAAAAACAATGCGTTTAACGAACCACCTTCGAGCAAAAATGCTCCGAAGATCGAAACTGTTCCTAAAAATAATCCTATAATTCCGCTTCGCATTTTCATTAAATGAAATCCAGTAACGATTTTGGTAAAATCATAGCAGACATTTTATAAGATACTTGCAATAAGTATTCGTAGTTCTGCATATCGATAATTGCTTTTGCCATATCTAAATCTTTTTCTGATGAAAGCATGCTTTCAATTTCAACTCGTTGCGATTCTAATAGTGATTTTGTGTTTTCCAAAGTATTGTAAATTGAGCCTGCATCAGACATTTTATTAAGCAGCCTGCTGTGGAAATCTTTTATTGAATTCACATCTTCAGCATTAGGCTCTAACCCGTTTCTCAGTTGATCGCGGACTTTTATTATAGTATTGAAAATATTCATCTCTTGATTTGCCGAAAGAGAAAGGGAAGAAGGAGTAGAGTCAATTTTTAATGAGTTAAAATCCAAGTAGAAATTGATTTTATGGGCTGAGCTTGAAATCTCAATACCTGTTTGTTGTTTACCCTCAACTGAAAGTACGTTGCCTGTATAAGAATCGAATTTAAGATTGACCGAATCTGTTTTAACTGTGGTACCGCCGCCGTCAACAATGTTATAAGTTAATTTGTATTCGTCATCTGTTATTTTTTCATAAGATAAGTTTAAGTCGAATTTGTTTCCGTAAGCATCCGATATTTGAGTGCTTACGTTTTGAACATCACCTATGGCAGCGTTTATATCGAAAGCGCCGCTTTGTTTTATTATTGTTCCGAAGAGTTCCGAGCCGGTTATGTTTACTTTTTGATTAACGCCGTTGCCGATATTTACTTTTGATATTCCGCTCAAGTTATCACTATTGTTTATTACAGCGGACCTGTCGCTTGTTAATGAAAAAGGTTTAGTAGAAAAAGAAGTGCCGCCGAATAAATACTTGCCGTCATATGAACTATTGGCTGCTGTTAGAATATTGTCTAAAACTTTATCAAGTTGATCGGCATACGAAGCGAGGTTATCTGAATTTATTGCATTGTTTGCTTCAGTTAAAGTAACAAGCAAACTTGAAATTTCTCCTTCAATTGATTCCATACTTCTTATAGTTTCATTCACAAATCCGAAACTGTTCTGAATATTGTTTATATGCAGATCTGTTGAAGAAATTTTGCTGCTTAACCGGAGAATTTTTGATGTACCGATAGGGGAATCAGACGGCTTTAAAATATTTGATTGATTTGCAATTTTTTGACTCAACGAATCCATTTTACTTTTTGTAGATGAAATATTGTTGAGATACGAATTGTTCATTAATAAATCGGATACTCTCATAACTATACCATATTAATTATTGTTTCTAACATTTCATCGGCAACACTTATTAATTTTGCCGAAGCATCATATGATCTTTGAAACTTTATAACGTTAGCCATCTCTTCGTCTATTGATACACCGGAATATGATGCTTTCTGTAGCTCCAATTGCTCTAATACAAGTTTATCGGTTGCAGCCATATTATCTGCGGATTGTTTGTGGTTACCAATTCCGCTAATTAAAGTTGAATAAGCTTCGGAGATAGAAAGATTATTAATTATTTTTTTGTTGGATACTTCATAAATAGATAGTGCTAAGTCTCCGTTCCCCGAGTTACCATCGCTTGATACCGAAATTTTATACGGATCATTTAATATTGTTGAGTTTACAATTAATCTTCCTTCTTGGCTTACGTCAAAAAAGTTAATTCCTGTAAGCGGTGGTTCATCTATACTATAACCATTTGAATGAATTTGGTTGACTTCATCTCGTATAGCATTAACTATATGGTTCAACTGATCTTGGTAATCTGTAATTTTATTAGAGTAAACATCTTTCAGCGCATACATTTCACCACCTGTTAAAGCTGCTAAGTTCAAACTGTCCTTAGATCTTAGAAATAATTCGCCTTCTTTTTCAAATGCTTCGAACTCAACCGAACTAGTTCCATCTGCTGCAAATACTCCACCGATTGAAACTGTGGCTATATTGTTATTATCATAGGAGACATTAATGTTAGTAAGTTTGCTCAGTTCATTTATTAATTTATCTCGCTCATCTAAAAGATCGTTCGGTGAAACACCGCTGCTGCTTGCTTCAAAAATTTTCGTATTTAAATTTCGTATTTGGTCTAAGTAGTCGTTTATTTTGGTAATTGTACTTTTGAATTCCGCTACAATATCGGATTTAATGATATCGAAACTTTCATTTATGTTATCAACTTTTGCACCCAACTTTTGAGCAGAGTAAATCACATTATTTCTGAGAGGAATAGAGTTGGGTGATGCCGATAACTGGCTCCACGAGTTCATAAATTCGTCTATTAAAGCACCCATTCCTAAATCGGAGGGCTCTGAAAAAACGTTTTCTACTTGTCCGAGCAAATAAGAAGATTTCTCATTAAAACTGTACTTTGGATTGTTGTTCAATATTTGCGATTCGGTTAATTGATTTCTGACTCTTCCGATATTTTCTAACCTCACACCGGACCCCCAAATCATACCGGCATTAATCTCAGGAATTTCCGTTGCAAAATTTACCCTTTGTCTTGAGTAATTCGGATTAGATGCATTTGCAATATTATGCGAAGTAACATCGAGTGCACGTTGGTATGTGCCCAAGCTTCTTTGAGCTATATCAAATATTCTGCTGAGAGCCATTTTACATTCTTCTATTAATTAATGAACTATTAGCCGAACCTCTTACAGATTGAATAATTCCTTTAATAAAAACGCGGGATGCTTCAATCAACATTTTGTTTTGCTCATTTATTTTTTGTAGTTCTTTACTCTTCTCATTTATATTTTGTAATAAACTTTTTAATCTGTTCAGATCATCTAAACTTATGTTTTTTGATACATACTCAAGTATATCGGTTAAGCTGTTTGTATCTTCATCAATGTTGAATTCAATCTTAATTGAATTGGTAAGCGATTTTTGATGCTTCGATAAATGAGAAAGAGTATTGAGTAGTTGCTGTTCTTTTTCAATCAAGTTATTTAATTCTTCATGATTTCTTTGAATAAGAACAGTTTGTTTGGTTTTTGTAATCTCCAATAATTTTTCTATTGCCGAATCAATAGATGCAACATTATTTTTTAATTCTTTTGTGTCCATTTTTTATCCGTTCAAATAATTGTAATAGCCAAGAACTCTGGATACATATTTTTTAGTCTCCTCAAAAGGCGGAATACCATTGTGTTTTTCAACATTTGCCGGCCCGGCATTATAAGCAGCTAATGAAAGTTCTATGTTCCCGTTATACTTTTTTAGTAACCGGTGAAAATATTTTGTACCTCCGTAAATATTTTCGGCTGGGTTAAAACTGTTTTTTACACCCATATCTTTAGCGGTAATATCCATTAATTGCATAAGCCCTTTTGCATTAGCTTTTGATACAGCATTAGGCTGTCCGGCAGATTCAGCAAGGATAATTGATCTTATTAAATTTTTATCGATATTGAACATTTTTGAATAGTTCTCTATTACACCATCGAATTTTTTCAGCCGATTTAAAGAGCTTTCAGACGGTTTTATTGTTTTTACATCAATTTCCGGACTATTATTTACTTCTTTATTGGTGCTTCCCGGACTACCCGGGTTTAAATTATACTTGTTTCTTGGACTTTTTAATGCTTCATTCAGTAGATCGTCGCTCCAATTTTCACCTGTCACTTTTTGATAGATCTGTTCTGCAAGACCAAGTTTACTTCCGTGCGATATCTTAGAAGCCAGCTCCATCGTGAAAATTGAATCGAAATAATCTCCACCGTAACTGTCTTCACCAAAAAATCCGTTTACCGATGAGGTCATGCTTTTCAACATCAAGCCGGTTAGCATACTTTCAAAATCTTTTGAAGCACCGGCAATTTTCTGTTTTTCACTTTTCGAATATCCCTTGGAAGTGTTTACCTCGGGAGTATTCTTAAAGTGTTTTAACTCATTCGTTATTTTTAGTTGAACTTCAGACATTTTTTCCTATTACATTATTACTAATTCAGCAGTTAGAGCGCCGGATTCTTTCAGCGCTTGGAAAATTGCAATAATATCTTTTGGTGAAACTTTAAGTCTGTTTAGTGCTGCTGCAACTTCCTGAACATTTGAAGCGGCATCTAATGCCACGACATTGGTGGTATCCTGTTGAGCGTAAGGCACCATATTATTGAAGAAAATAGATTCACCACCGGAAAATGCTCCCGGTTGAGAAACAACAGGATAAGATCTGATTGCTATGTTAAGTCCCCCGTGAGAAATTGTAACAGGCTGAATTTTCACACTACTGCCAGCTACTACAGTTCCTGTTCTTTCATTTAGAACAACTTTTGCGGTGTAGTCTGTAGTAACTTCAATGGATTCCAACTCAGCAAGAAAATCAACCAACTGCTGTTGTCTATCCTGTGGTACTTGGACTGTAATTTCGGAAGGATCAACGGCAAGGGCTATATCTTGAGAGAAAAATGTGTTGATAGAATTTGATACGTTACTTGCAGTCGTAAGGTCTGGATTTCTTAAATAAATTTTCAATTGATTTGTATTAAAACTACCGCTTGGGAGAGGTTGTTGAAGAATCCCGCCCAGTGGAACTCTACCTGTTAAAACATGATTTCTACCAATCCTATTTCCAGTGGGGGAGTCAAAATCATAACCACCTACCGATATTGGCCCTTGTGCCATTGCGTAAACGGTCCCATCTATGCCGGAAAGGGGAGTCATTAATAATGTTCCGCCTTGTAAACTGCGAGCATCTCCGAGTGACGATACATTGACATCGAACTTGGAACCTGGTTTTAAAAAATTTGAAATAGTGGCGGTTACCATTACTGCGGCTACATTACGTGTTTTAATTTGATCTTGAGGTACTGTTATACCAAATCTCTTAAGCATACTGCTGATTGATTGAATTGTAAATGAAGTTCTATGACTATCCCCGGTACCGCCAAGCCCTACGACAATAGCATACCCGATTACTTGCGTTGAGTTTTCTCCGTTTACATAAGCGATGTCTTTTATCCTTTGAGAAAACAAAATGCCTGATAAAAGCATTAGCAGTGTAATATATTTTGATATAGTTTTCATAATGCACCTAAAATAACCAATGAAATAATTTTGTTAACCAACCCGGGCTTTGCATTCTATCAATCATTCCGCTTCCTTCAATTACAATTTCCGCATCTGAGATATTGTAAGATTTTATGGTATTGTCGGCTGCAATATCTGCAACACGAACAACTCCGCTGATAAAAACTTTTTGTTCTTCACCGTTAATTGAAATCAGTCTGCTGCCTGTTATAAACAAGTTGCCGTTTTCAAGTACTGAATCGATTGTAGCGGTAATCCTGGTTTTTACCATCCCGCTTGATTTGGTAGCACCTTGCCCGGAAAAATCATTGTTGCTTCCGATATCTAGCGAAGTACTCGGAAACATATCTTCACCGTCTAAAGTACCGTTTGCTCCAAATCCAATTTCACTGCTTCTCCCGGCAGATGTTTGGGCGTTATTAGCAGCTTCGGATGATTCCATTACAAGGATTGTTATAGCATCACCAATTTTGTTTGCTTTCTGGTCTGAGAACAGTGAGCGAAAGCTGTTCTGCCTCATATCTTGAGCGCAAAGTGTTAATGATGTCAAGAATATTATGCTTATGATTTTATTCATAATTTACTCTACTATTAATGCTTCGTGATTGTTAATAACTTTTGCCGAGTATTGACGTTTATCTGTTTTCACTTTTATAATATCTCCAACCGAACCGGCTTGACGTACAGTCCCAATCATTGAGATTGCAACCGATTCATATTGATATACTAAATTAATTTGATCGCCGGGCTCTAAAACCGGCTTGGTGTTTAGGTATTCATTGCAGACAATCGTTCCAGGCTGCAAGTTTATTTTTGTAATAATTTTGCCTAACTCTTTTTCATTTAAGAACGGTGTACCTTTAATGCTTGTTATGTCTCGTAATTCTTTTATAGTATTTGTTTGATCAATCACCGTTCCTTTTTCTATAATAGATTGAGTTACCCATACTTTTTTGAAAAGCTTGATACTAACTGTTAAAAATTTTTCTTTTCTATTACGGTATTGATCGTAATAACTTATTGGGATAAAGAATTTATCACCTATTCCAGACGGCTTTCGGTTTGAATTTATTTCGGGATTTATGTACCCATTAATATCTTCGTGAATTGTATAGCTGAGACTATCATATTGAGTAAAATGGGTGTAGATATACTTTTCAACTTCACTATCAAAATTGTTGCCGGAAGCAATTACAAAAGAGAGTATAATATTTAATAATAATTCAAACATCATTATCTCTTCAGGTTATTTGTCATTGTCATCATTTCTTCAACTGTTTTAACAGTTTTTGAATTTATTTCATAAGCTCTTTGTGCTGTTATCATTGCAATCATTTCTTCAACAATATCAACATTAGATGCTTCAAGAAATCCCTGCTGAATTTCACCGAAGCCATCCATACCGGGAGTACCGAGAATCGGTTGTCCTGAGCTTTCTGTTTCTGCATATAAGTTATCACCAAGTGCTTCAAGTCCGCCGGGATTAATAAACCGCACTAATTGTATATTGTCCAACACATAAGAATTTCCACCGGAAGTTTTCACTTCCATAGCACCATCACGACTAATATTAATTTGCAGTATATCGTCTGTTAAACTTATTTCCGGTTCAAGTATATAGCCGCTCGCAGTAACGATTCTTCCATCACCGCTTACTTTAAAACTTCCGTCACGTGTGTAAGCATAAGTGCCGTCTGCTTTTCTTACTTGGAAAAACCCGTCACCTTGAATTGCAAGGTCCAAAGAGTTATTTGTTTGCTGTAGATCTCCTTGTTTGAATATTTTTTGTGTAGAAGATGCTTTTACACCACTGCCTACTTGAAGAGCTTGATTAGAATTTTGAGGAGAAGTAATATTGTTTTGCGCAAGAGTTGATGTAGGTATATTCTGATACATCAAGTCTTGGAATTCCGCTTTATTTTTCTTGAAACCGGTTGTATTAATGTTGGCAATATTATTTGATATCACCTGTATGTTTAACTGCTGAGCATACATGCCGGTTGCTGCCGTTCTTAATGATTTTGTTGCCATAGTTTTTACCTATTATTTTGTATTACCAATTTCGTTTGCTTTACCCATTACTTCATCTATATATTGAATCATCTTTTGAGCGGATTCATATTCCTTACTGATCCTAATCATTTCTTCCATTTCAATTATTGGGTTAACGTTCGATGTTTCTAAGTACCCTTGCGATATTTCAAACGAACCTTCTTCAGCTTTATTGAAGTAACCTTCTTTGAGAGTAAAATTATTGTTTCCGGTTCTTACTAAATTTTCTTTATCTTCAATCTGAACTAACTGGAGTTTATCAATAAAATTTTTACCCACGTAAATTTCACCCTCAGATGAAACAGAAATTGATTGGTTTTTCTGCCAAAAATCTTCTCTAAGCAGAATTGCACCACCTTCGCCGATTAATTTATTCCCAATAGCATCAACTATGTAACCATCATCGGAAATTTCGAATTGACCGTTTTTAGTGAATTGTAAATCGCCGTTATTGTTTTCGGTTACAAAAAAAGCATCACCTGATATTGCTAAATCAAGCGGGTTATCGGTTTGCAGCAGTTCGCCTTGCTGAAAGTCTAAAATTGAACTACGTAATTTTATCTCACCGTTTTTATTAATAATTTGTTCGAACGGCATTTCGCGCTTATATCCGGTGGAGTTTATGTTTGCCAGGTTGTTCACTAATGAACCGATTTTTTTATCGTTAAGATTAAGGCTTCTTGCAGCAGAGTTTAATCCGTCAACCATTTTAACCTCTTAATTTGCTCTGAGTGTTTCTTTTCTAAATCGTGATGCTAAGATTAATTCTGTTTTTGCTATGTTATACTTCCGTGCCGTATTTGAAAGTGAACTGTTGTCTTCTAAATATCGAGAAGTAAGAAATAAATTAGTCCTAAGTTTTTTTAGTTTGGGATCAATCGGTTTAATAAATTTTTGTTCTCGCATTAATTGAACGTTCTTTTTTAAATCGTTTGTTTCTGTTCTATTCTTTTTATTAATTCTTCGCACTGCAACAAAGGAAAAAACGATTGTTGAAAAGAAAAAAAGAATTACGACTTTAGTTTCAATTGAATTGTTCTGTAAAAATGCTAACACTTTTTCAATTTCGCTTTTTTCATTGTGCTTAATTGTTATTGCAGCTTGATTAATTTCGCCTTGGCTCATCTTAACTTTTGCAGCTTCAATTTGCTTCTCAACAATTTCTTTGATATCGATTTCTTTTTCAACTGCTTGTTCTTGAGCCGATACGTGCAATAGAATTAAAACCATTATTAAAAAAATTCGTTTCATTTCAATAACTTCCTTCTTAAGGGAAATATTAATTCTAAACTTGAACCGTTATCTTTAGATGTATTGTAGTTAACGCTGCCTTCGTGTTTTTTCATAAGGGTTTCCAACATCATTAGATTTAGGTTTTTGTTTTCTTCATTATCGCTTCTGTTGTTTGAGTTATTTGTTGATATAAAACGAACGTATACTTTTTGGTCATTGTATTTTGTTTGAAGATATAATCCCCCGGTTTCAGCAGTGTTTACGAGTAGACTAAATGAGTTTGTCAAAATTTGGTTAATGTAGTTTGGGGTGCTCAATATGGGGGGTAAATTATTATCGAGATCTAAAAAGACTTCAAAATTTCTTTTATCAAGAGATCCCTTTATGAAATCATAATAATTGTGTACAAATGAATTTATTGTGCACGGTATAATTGCATATTTTGTTTGATCGCCGTTCGCAAATTTTACTATGTTGTTGGTGATTAACTGCACCTTTTTTATTTGGGATTTGATTGTAGATAATATCTCACCGTTGCCGTTGTTACTATCCAGCATATCAACACAGCTTAAAACTACCTGCATTGGTGAAACTATTTGATCGAGTAATGAATAAGTCATTTCACCAACGGCGGAAAGTTTGTAATCATTATTTAGTTTCGACTGATAAACTTGCAATTCGTCGTAAGTTTGACTCAAATCCTGTTTCTGCAGCAGATATTCAGCCCGCGGCGTGAAAAGCTGGATAAAAGATTCAAGAACTTTTCTTGTGAAAGTTCCGCTCTCAAAATGTTTTTCCGGGGTTCCTATTAAAACAAAATGATTTGTGGTTCTATCAATATCTATAATAGGATATACCAAGTAATAATTGTGAACTTCGGAAACTTTATTTCGGGTTGTAATTATAGAAAGATTACCGCGTTCTAATATTTTTTGCAGAAGTCCGTCACGGTAAATTGTTTCAATAAAGTTTAAAGCTGACTCTCTTGTTTTTGCGGTTATGGGTAGGGGAAGTCCGTTCGATTTTGATATTTTGAAAAATACAATTTCATCAATCGCAACAAATTTATTTAATGAAGTTTTTAGATACTCGTTTATGACGGTAAGGTTAGTTGTTTCTTTAATTTTTTTCCCGTATTGATAGAGTGCTTCGAAAAGCTGTTCATGCTTATTGTTCATTTTTGTTTTCGAGTTTTTGTCCCCATTCAACTTGGATGAATTATATTTGTCATCTCTAACCAATGTGGTATATAGAGACGGGTATTCAACGTTTTTTTCTTTTATTATTCTCAAACTAAGTCCCTCATTGAGTCTAATTGTTTAGGTAAAAATTCAGTAAAACTGTTTATATACGAATAAAGTTGATCGTTATTAGCAAACCCTAATAACTCCACAGCGTCAGTGTCAAGTTTGAGTTGAAAGTCCCAGAAAAATGAACCGGTTTCTAAATATTTAATTATATAATCGGCAAGGTGAACAACTGCCGTTTGTTTTTTGTAATCGCGTGACTTAAGCGGCATATAATGATACCTTACACAATCACATAGGACAATAGGCAAATTCCATTTATCTAAAAGTTTGTAAGCGATTTCCGCATGGTTCAATCCGATAGTTTCTATTTCTAACTGTAAGATGTTATCACTATTATTCTTAACTTCATTAACAATTTTGGTGAAGGAGGAATGAAAATATTTATGGATTACCGGAACTCCTAGGTCATGAAGAAACCCGGCAGTAAAAACTTCACCGCTGAACTTTAGATTTAAGTCTTCAGCAATCTTTTTAGCAACACTGCCGACTAAAAATGAATGCTCCCAAAAGTTTTTGTGATCTAAGTATTCATCCGATTTATTTTTAAATGCATCCATCATACATAAGGAGGAAACAATATGCCTTATTTCCTCAACACCGAGAACCATAAGTGCAAAATCAACCGTGGTTACGTTTCGTTGTAAACCGTAAAGAGGGGAGTTTGATATTGCCAAAACTTTTGTTACAAGATTTTGGTCTTTCAATATGAGCTTGGTCAAAGTACTATTATTAATAGATTCGGTATTCAAATAATTTAAAATTTCTCGTAGCACCTGAGGTATTGCATGCAGTTTGAAAATATTATTTATAACCGCTTCTGTTTTTTTGATCTTATCCTCTAAAGAAATAATCTCCATTTCACCCTACTTCCAAGTTTGTGATGTGTTCATTAAAAAGATTTTTATAAGATTCAACAAAAGAGTTAAGATAATTAGTATCACCTAATCTTAAGTTTTGGATTATGCTTTTGTCAAATTCCATATTTTCATCCCAATCATAATCACCGAGTTGATACTTTTGCGTCATATAATCTGCCAGATGAATTATTGACGGAAGTATTTTATCGTTCGGTGCATCAGCCGGTTTGTGATGATATTTTACTGCATCGCTTAAGGATTCGGGCAAGTTCCAATTCTTAATTAAAAACTCTCCAATTTCCGAATGTGTCAACCCGATTGTCAGTTTTTCTGCTGCGTCATAACGAAGTTTTTCTCTTTCAACAAGGTTACAGATTTCCGAAAATTCTTTTGTGAAATATCGTTGAAGTGCCGAGATACCGAGGTCATGCAAAAGTCCGGCAGTAAATGCTTCGCCGGATTTTCCATATCCTAAATCAGTTGCAATTCTTTTAGCCAATACACCGGTAGCTAATGAGTGAGTCCAAAACTTATTACGGTTCCATTTAACTTTTGATTTACCCTGAAACGCATCCATAACCGAGAGAGCTACAACAATATTTTTGATATGATTAAAACCGAGAATCACGATTGCAAATTCAACCGTAGAAACTTTTCTAGGGATACCGTATAAAGGAGAGTTTGCAACCATAAGCACTTTGGCAACCATTGCTTGATCTTGCGATATTATTCTACCGAGTTCAGTTGCACTTGTTCTCGGATCATCCAACAATCGTGATACTTCTAACATCAAAGAGGGTATAGAGGGTAAGTTTCTTATCCTCGATAAATGCCTATAATAAAGAACGCGTTTTGATTCTATTTCTGCAGTTGTTTTAGTCATTAAGATGTGCCAGCTTTTCTTTTAGTTTCTTAATTATTTTTGAATGAACTTGTGATACTCTCGAAACAGTAATACCGAGTATCTGCGCAATTTCTTTATAGCTGAGGTGTTCATAATAATACAGCGTTATAATTATTCTATCTCTTTCATCTAATTTTTGCAGTGCTTCAACTAATAATTCTTTTGCTTCCAAATCTTCTGCTGTTGCGTCAGGTTCTTCGGTATCGTCGGGTATAACTTCATAAAGCATGTAATTATCTTCATCGGAAACACTTTTGTTTAACGAAAGAGTTGTAGCCAGTGTGTTTGAGTGAGTGTTTATCCGGTACTTGCTTTGTACTTTTCTAATTTCGTCAATAATTTTTCCTCTAATTCTTTGGAGAGCATAAGTCTCAAACTTTGTTCCATACTCGGGATCAAATCGATCTATCGCTTCACTTAAACCTTCAATACCAAATTGGAAATAATCTTTGTCTTCGAAAATATCGTAGTCAATAAATTTAGAATTATGAATTACATAATGAACTAAGTTGGAATAAGTCATTACAATTTGCTTCTTAAGTTCAACAGAGGGTTCTTTTTTATATGCTTGCCATAATTCTACATTAGACATAATTATTTCCTATTGAAGTTTTTGGCCATTTCTGCATTCTTTTTTACCGAAACATTGTTAATAAATTTTATAAGAAGCAGAGTAATAATAGCGAGTACTAAAGTTGAAGCGACAAACATAATAAATGACCTGAGCAACACCTCGGTAAATTCTAAATTTCGCTGACCGAAGTAAATCAGTGATAGTGAGAATATTAATAGACCAGTTTGTAAAACTATTTTGTTCATTGCTTCCTCTTTTGTGTTATAAACTCAAAGATTATACCATTTTTTTGCGGAAGAAATAATTAGTTTTTTAAACGAAAAATAGGTTTTTGGCTATGATTTTTTTTGTAGTTGGTGATTATTAGCCAACTGAGCGATTGTAGTAATTCTTTTAGCGGAGCGTGTTAATTCGGATAGAAATTTTGAGTTTTGAGACGTGGTTTTGAGAGTTGTACTGTGTAAAGAGAGGTTTTGAAAATCCTTATTCTCTGTAAAAATTCCAACAAGATTTAGTTCCTCATTAAAAAAATGTTGAGCTGCACTATTGAGATTATTGAATGCGGTTTGTCCTTCATCTTGAGATTCACATTTATTTATTATTATTCCTTTCGGTATATTGATTGAGTTTTTTGCCATCAATTTGATTACAACGTAAGCATCCATAATTGATACCGGATCGGGTAAAGTTACAATTAAGTTCATTGCCGAATATTTCAAAGATTCAAAAATATGTGATCCGATTCCCGCACCGTTGTCAAGAATAATAAAATCATATTTCTCATTTATAGTTAGGAGCTTTTGAAGAAACTTTTCAACTTGTGAACTGAGATTTTCAGGGTAATTTATTTTTCCGCTGTCACCAAATATGATTGAAAAATTTTCTTGAATTTCCACAGGCAATTCATCAAATAAAATTGAACCGAGGAAGAAATCACCAATTGTATTATTTGTTTCATAGTCTAAGTGATAAGCCAAACTGCCAAGATTAAAATCAAATTCAACAAGTAAAGTTTTATACCCTTGAGCAGCTAAAAATTGAGATAAATAAAAACTGAAAAAAGTCTTCCCGGTTCCGCCCTTACCGGATGTTACGGAAATAATGTTTTGTTTTTCAGCCAGTGAAGAGGAATGATAATATTCTCGTAATTTATAAGCTTGATCAATCATTTCAATTAAAAGAGCCGTTATAAATCAGATTTGCTATATTTTCCGAGTCAGCCGAAAGAATATCATCCGGTATTATCTGTCCGTTAGTTAAGTAAATTACCGGTATCTGATGCTTAACGGACAAATTCAATAAGCTACCGTGAGTGACTGCTTCATCAATCTTAGTAAAGATGAAAGAATCATAACTGAAGATTTTAAATTTCTCTGCTGCATCGTAAAGATTCTTTACCGAACTTGTAAGGCTAAGCGCTAAATAAGTTTCATCGACTTTTATTTTACTAAAGAATTCTTTCATCTTTTCAAGTTCTTCAACATTGCGTTGACTTCTGCCGGTAGTATCAATAAAAACCAGATCCTTTTTTTTCATCTTCGAAAGCAGTTTCGGCATATCTTCGGGTTCATAGGCAACAAGCATATCAACGTTGCTGATTTCTGAAAAAATTCTTAACTGGTCAATAGCACCAAGTCGATATGTATCAATTGAGATAATACCGATATCAAGATTGTGAATGATTTTAGAAATAGCTGCAAGTTTTGCAACGCATGTTGTTTTACCAACGCCGGTTGGTCCAACAATTGAAATTACTCGTCCGGTTTTTCTTTTTTCAACAGAAAAATCTCGTGTTTTAATCATCGAAGCTAAGCTTGTGATGACATAGTTATCCAAGTTATTTAGCGTCAAAAATGATTTTGATTTCTTTAGATATTCAAGTACTAACGAAATAATTTCTTTGCTAACATCTCTTGCCTTAAGCGTATCAATAACGGTTTCAATTTCTTGTTTTAAGGTAGATTTTTGCTGTACAGTATTAATTTTATGGGGGTAATCATGGGAACTTGTATTTGTTTTTGTAAATGAAAAATTCATTGCAGTTTCAAATCTTTTCTGATTTTGAGAAACAGATGGTTTTTCACGAACCATTTCGGCTATCTCCTCGTAGTCATTTTCTATACCAGCAGCCAGTTCAAAAAATTTCTTAGTTGTACCGTTGTTTTGTTTGTTGATTATTCTTGTTCCTAAAATAATTGCGTTATTGCCTAACTCGCTTTTCATTTTTTCAGTTGCTTCTTTTAATGTGGGGGCAATAAACTTTTTAGTTTTCATTTACAACCTCTAACTTGTCAATAATTTCTAATTCAACTTGTGAAGGTAGTTCAGAATATGATATCACTGCAATCTCCGGGAAACTTGACGCAAACAATCTATAAAAATAAGGGCGTATTGTAGCCGAAGTAATTAGCACAGGAGTGTATCCGAGATTGTTAAACTTATCTATGAGCCGTGCGATATTTTTCTTTAACGTGTTTAATAAACCGGGATTTAACCCTAATGTTTGAATCGCATCTTTCTGTTCTTTAATTGATGCTATGATATGTTGCTCAAGTTTGTCACCTAATGCAGCGGCATGTATAGTATTTTTGTGATCTTTGTAAAGGTTCGCAATGATATCACCAACCGCATGTCTTGCATATTCGGTTAATACATCTACATTCTTTGTAACTTTCGAATAGTCAATTAATGCTTCTAATATTTGCACCAAGTCTTTGATAGGTATGTATTCTCTCAGCAGGTTCTGTAATACCTTCTGAATTGTACCGAGTGGAAGTACTTCTGGATTGATATCTTCAACAACGGCGCTGTAATCTTTTTTCAAGTTCTCTAAAAGTTGTTTTACCGATTGACGAGTTAATATTTTATCAAAATTTTTCTTTAGGGTTTCTTGCAAATGAGTTGTTAATACGGATATCGCATCGACAACAGTGTAGCCTAAAATCTCGGATTTTTCTTTCCCTTCTTTGTTTACCCAAACAGCAGGTAAATTAAAAGCCGGGTCATTCGTAGGTATACCGTCGGGTGTTTCTTCAATCAAGCCGCTGTTCATTGCCAACCATCTATCGGGATGAATTTCATAAGAAGCGACAACATTTCCTTTAATTTTTATTACATATTCGTTAGGCTCTAATTGTAAATTATCCCTCACTCTTACTGGCGGTATAAGAAGTCCGTATTCGAGGGCAATAAATTTTCTGGTTGAAGAGATTTTCTCGAAAAGATTACCCCCTTCGTTTTCATCAACCAAACTTATTAAGCCGTAACCGATCTCTAGTTCAATTGGGTCTACTTGTAAGTATTGTTCAACATTATCTTCTTTCTCGGTTTCTTCATTTCGTTCCTCTTTCTCTGCTAAATCCGTTTGTTTTTTTGTAAGATTCTTTTTTGTGAAGAAAGAACCAACACCTGTTCCTATGCTGATTAACATAAATGGAACCATAGGCATACCCGGCACAAAAGCCAAAAGCATAATTACGCCTGATACAGTCCCGAGCACTCTCGGATTTGAAAGGAGCTGAGTTTTCATTTGTGAATCTAATGAAGTACCTGAAGCACTTCTTGTTACAACCATACCTGCGGATGTTGCAATGATTAATGCCGGAATCTGTGATACCAAACCATCGCCGATAGTTAGCATAGTATAAGTCTGAAGTGCATCGGTAAAAAGCATCCCTTTCTGAACAACACCGATAATAAATCCACCTATAATATTGATAATGTTAATCAAAATGCCGGCTATTGCGTCACCTTTTACAAACTTGCTTGCGCCATCCATAGCGCCAAAAAATTCAGCTTCACGCGAAATGTTATCGCGTCTTTGTCTTGCTTCGGCTTCGGTTATCAAACCGGAATTCAAGTCGGCATCAATTGCCATTTGTTTACCTGGCATAGCGTCAAGAGTAAACCTTGCCGAAACTTCCGAAATTCTGCCTGAGCCTTTTACGATTACGATAAACTGAATTATTACTAAAATTAAAAACACGATAAATCCAACAACGTAATCTCCACTTACAACAAAACTTCCGAATGACTCGATTACTTGACCGGCATATCCATCAATTAGAATAAGTCGGGTTGAACTTATGTTTAACGCAAGTCTAAAGAGGGTAAGGATTAACAATAATCCCGGGAATACCGAAAAATCTAATGGTGTTTTGATATACAGAGATAAAATTAGTACTAAAACAGCAAGCGAGATATTAAATGCCAAAAATAAATCGAGGAACATTGGCGGAAGCGGGATTAACATTAATCCCAGCATCAAAATCAAACCAAGTGCAAGCAGCACATCGCTATTTTTGTTTATCTGAAACATCTATCACACTATGCTTTTCTTTTTTCTTTGTTTAGCTTGATATACAAATGCCAAAATCTTTGCTACAGCTTCAAACAATTTTTCGGGTATTTCATCGCCGATATTACAATTTTTATAAAGCGCTCTGGCTAAAAATTTATCCTCGTACAAAGGCACATCGTTTTTTCTTGCTATTTCTTTTATTCTTAATGCGGCTTGATCCATCCCTTTTGCAGTAACAATTGGTGCAGAGCTTTTAGTTGATTCATACTTTAACGCAATAGCAAAGTGAGTTGGGTTTGTTATTACTACATCTGCCTTCGGTACTTCTTGAATCATTCTATTTCTCGTCATCTCAACTTGTTTGTTTCTTATCTGTCCTTTAATAAACGGGTCACCATCTGTTTGTTTATGCTCGTCTTTTACTTCTTGCTTGGTCATCATCATATCTTTCTTAAATTTAAATTTCTGGTATGCGAAATCCGCAATTGAAAGAACAGCATAAACGATTAAAATTTTCCAAAGAAATGATATAGCTGCATCGGACATGAAGTTTACAATTTCTTCAACAGACTGGCTTAATAACGAAGTGGATTGAAGTATAAGTGTACTTACTGAATAATAAATAAAAATACCGATGATCATTAATTTAATAACAGATTTAACAGTCTCTACCAAGGTTCTTGACGAGAATAATTTATTCTTAAAACCCTTTATGGGATCAAGTTTTGAAAACTTTGGCTGCAGAGCTTTGGGAGAAAGTTTGATGCCGACTTGCATTAAGTTAGCGGCAAGTGCAAAAATCATTATACCAATAAAAAAAGGAGATAGGGTAATAAAGAAAAAGGCTATTGCTTTTAGAGTATATAACTGAATTAATTCAATGTTGATTTCCAGTTCACCAAGTGTTGTAAAAATTGCAGTAGACATTTCAGATAACCTGCTGCCGAGATAACCTTGGAAAAGAAAAAGAATTAACAAGCCCGAACCGAAGACGGTAAAGGCAGAAATTTCCGTACTCTTGGCAGCCTGCCCTTCTTTACGGGCATCGTCTAACTTTTTCCCGGTAGGTTGTTCGGTTTTTTCTTGACCTTGCTGTTCTGCCATACTTTATCTCATTAATTGAACTAACTGATATAACTTGTTTTCGTAAGAACTTAGTAAGTTCTTAATCATATATAAATAAAGAGGAATGCTTATAGTTAATAACCCAATTCCTAATCCAATTTTTAATGGATATGTAACGAAGAAAACCTGCATCTGGGGTATAACTCTTGCCATAATTCCTTCTGCAAGATGAACTAAAAAAAAAGAAACTAAAATAGGGGAAGCAATTTTAACCGCTAAAACAAAAACCGCAGCGCCTGTGTTAATTAAAAAATCATAAACAGATTGATTAATTGTGTAGTGGCCGAGTGGTACAATAGTAAAAGAGAAAGTGAGTGCTCTAATAATGTAATGATGACCGTTGATAATCAGTAAAACAAATACAGCTAAAATATAAAGGTATTCTCCAAGAACGTTGTTGTTTATTTCTTCAGTGGGATTAAAAACATTTGCCATTCCCAAACCGATATCAAATCCGATTAGTGTTCCGGCAAATGATATTGCATAAAATACAAGGTTAATGCTAAACCCAAGCAGTACCCCTGTAATTATTTCTTTGATAACATTGGTTGTAATAAACCAGATTGATACTTCAATTTGAATATTATCCGTCTCAATAAAAGAGAAAATCACATATGCTGTAACAAGAGATATAGAAAGCTTAGCAAGTATCGGAATGGATTTACTGTTGAATACCGGCGCAAGCGAAAATGCCGAAATTATTCGAACAAATATGAATAAGAATATTATGAAATGTGTAAATAGAATATTGCTCATCATACTACGGTAATTATAATGTTGATTATCTTCATCATCATTGAAATCATTTTATCTACAATCCACGGAATTAAAAGTACAATTGCGACCGCGGTAAATAAAATTTTGGGTACAAACGTTAAAGTCATCTCCTGTATAGATGTTACAGCCTGGAAAATTGAAATTATAATTCCTACAACCAATGAAGTTCCCAATATCGGTAAGAGGATTATAAACACCGTATAGAAAACTTCAGTAAGTACTTCTATTACTAATTCTTCGGTCATCGTAATATTCCCTGAACAACGGAACTAACTATTAAATTCCATCCGTCAACTAAAATGAATAACAAAATTTTAAACGGCAGCGATATCATCATCGGCGGTATCATCATCATACCCATTGATAAAAGAATACTGCCCACAATTAAATCAATCATTATAAAGGGGATGAAGAGAAAAAACCCGATAATAAATCCAGCTCTCAGCTCACTTAAAGCAAAAGCAGGAACGAGTATGTATGTAGGCAAATCGTTCCTATTTTCAGGTTGTTCGATGTTTGCCATTTCAACGAACAATTCCAAATCTTCATTCCTAACCTGCGTAAACATAAAATCCCTAATCGGTTCAACTCCTTGTTCATATGCCTGTTCAATATTTATCTCATTATCCATAAGCGGTTTCAGTGCAACGTCATGCACCTTTGACCAAGTGGGTGCCATAATGAAAAAAGTGATAAACAAAGCAATACCGGCCAAAAGTTGGCTTGGGGGCATTTGCTGTGTACCCATTGCATTTTTCAAAAAGTGGAAGACTATAATGATTCTTAAATATGAAGTAGTCATTATCAATATAGATGGAGCAAGAGAGAGAACTGTAAGGAGTAATAAAATCTGTAACGTTGTTGAAACATCTTCGCCGCTTTCAGCTTGACCTAAATCAATTCCAATTTTCGGAAACGGAACGGTTGCCCCTTGAGCATCTATCTCAGGGGCGAGTAAAATAAAAAGAGAAAAAATTATGAGTATTGATCTCAGTTTCATCTTTGCGACCAACTGTTCTTTAATATTTCGTGGAACTTTGATTTCATCTTAATACTGTTTTCATTAATCATAACCTTTTCATCGAATTCTTTTTCTTGCAGGAGATTTATGGAATAGTCTGAAATGCCCAAGATCAAAAGTTTATCTTCAACTTTTACCGCGGCTATATATTTTTTTGGCATTATGGATTTCACACTTACTACATCGATAGGTAATGAATTATATTTTGAGAAATTACCGATTAATCGTTTCTTGCTAATAAAATACCATGCACCTCCGAGCAATAGTGTTATCATTAATAAAGGAAGAATCATTTGGAAAATATCCGAAGCACCCATCAATAAAGTCCTTTTAATCTATTATCAGGCGTTTGGGTTAGATTGGTTATTCTAATGCCGAAGTGTTTATCGATTACAACTACTTCGCCTTCTGCGATTTTTTTGTTGTTAACGTAGATATCAACAGGCTCGCTTGCCATTTTATCCAGCTCGATTACGTACCCGCGTTCTAATTCAAGTATATCTTTTATCTGCATTTTAGTTCTGCCTAACTCAATAAAAACATTTAATTGAAGGTCCTGCAGAAAGTCCAGTTTATTTTCACCGAATGATTTCTTTGATGATTCATCTAATTCATCAAACTCTGCAACCTGGGCATTGTTGGGTTGCTCTTTTTCTTCGCTGTTTTGTTTCTCAGTGTTTTCTTGAGGTGATTTTTTTTCGTCCATGTTTATACCAAAATATTTTATAGTATTTTTTTTGTGACTTTGATTGCCTTTTTCTTATTAACTATTCCGGGTCTTCCCAAAGCGATTAATTTATCATCTAATTTTATTTCGCATGAATCGGAGTACTTTTTATTTAGGGTTATTATATCACCGACTTCAAGATTAATATATTCCGAAACTGAAATTTGTGATTTACCCAATTCGATTCTAATGGGAACTTCAGTATAAAGTAAACTATTGGAGATAACCTCTCGTGAAGTTGAACCGTGATAATCGGTTGGTCTTATTGATGAAAATTTTTGAGTAGCAAGTTTAGCCAGTATTTTATCGAATGAAAAAGTAGCAAAGCAAAGATTCATAAAATGCGTTTCTTCGCCAATTGTTACTTCAAAAGAAATTAAGAGTACAGATTCGTTGGGCGATGTAATTTGTGCGAAATCAATATCGGGTTCAAATCTATCTATTTGGAAATCTAATTTTTCTACAACACCCCATGACTTTTTCAAATTGATCATTGCATTTTCAACTACTACGTTCAAAACTTTTTGTTCAATTGGAGTAATAATCTTTGCCTCTTTTTGTCCTTCGCCGCTACCGCCTAACAACCGGTCAACCAATATTAAAGCCAGTTCAGGACTAAATTCCAAGATACCTTTGATATCCGTATTCTTTATATCAAAAGTGAATAAACATGAGGGTGTTGAGACAGACAGAACGTACTCGGAATAATACAACTGATCAACCGAACTGACTGAAGCGGTTACTAATGTTTGAAGTTTAGAGACGAGAAATGAACTGATGCTTTCGGCAAAGTTATCATGAATATTAGTTATAGTTCTGAGTTGTGTTTTAGAAATTCTGTTGGGAAGCCTGAAATCAAATGGAACTGCTTCCATTTCCTGAGGCTGTTCCGGTTTTTCTTCTGCTCCGCTTTTAACGTTATTAAGCAGGTTATCAATTTCTTGTTGGTTGAGAACTTCAGCCATAGTTTTAGTTGATTATATATTTACTGAAATAAACTTTGTTAATCACAATGTCGCTAAACATCGATTGAACTTGGTGCGTAATTTCCGTCCGAAGGGTATCTTTATAAGCAGCATTCCCTAATTGAGCTATTGTTTTGCTCGAAAGAATCGATATCACAAGATCCTTCACTAATATTTGCTTTTTCTCAATATTCTTTTGAGTTACTTCATCGGGTACGTCGAACGCTAAAGACGTTAGCAAAAGTTGTTCGCCCGTTGTGTTAGCTGGATTTACGATGATGTCTTCAATCTCAAAAAGATATTCACCGAGGTTTTTGTTTGAGGTATCAACAGTTTCATCTTGTGAATCCGATACTTTGGTAGTTTGCTCAGTTCGAGATGCCTCAACTGTTCTGCCATCCATTTTTTTGAGCAAAATGTTGGCGGTAATGAAATAAACCGCAATCAGTTGAACCACAAATAGTGGTAATCCAATAATCAAAATTTTCGGATTGAATTTAGATTTCGGTTTTTCAGGTGCTTCGGAAGTTATTTCTTCCAGTTCGTCATTCAGTATTTTTTCTTTTTCTTTAGGTTCCATAGTATCTATACATTTGCAACTGTTGTGCCATGCGAAAAAGAGCTAAAAACTAAAGGAATGATAAAATAACAGAGAGCGAATGGCTGATAATAACCAATTGCCCAAATGTAGTAAATAAAAAAGGAGAGATAGATAAATCCATCTCTCCAATGAGGGTACATAATGGGGCACAATGAGGTTATCTTATAAGATTTGTTATTTCCTGTAACAAGTTATCTGCTGTTGTAATTACCCGTGCGTTAGCCTGGAATCCTCTTTGAGAAACAATCATCTTTGTAAATTCTTCCGACAAATCCACGTTTGATTGTTCCAACGCACCGGATTGGACAGTGGTACCTGTCTCTTCACCTAAGCTTCCTATTCTTGGTTCACCCGAGTTGGCATAAGCTGCATACATATTGTCACCCGTGCTTATCAGACCGTTTAAGTTGGTGAAAGTAGCTGCCATTATTTGCGCTAATGTTCTTGAATTGCCATTTGAGAAAATACCGACAATATTTCCGTATTGATCAATGTTTAAGTTTGACAATGAAGCAGTGGCTGAACCATTCTGACTTAAAGCAGAAACAACTGAACTTGAAGAAGTTTGAGTTACGCCGCTGAACCCGCTTCCGAAATCAAGATCAATTACAACCGGGTTTGCGCCGCCGTCCGGTTGAAATGTAAATTGCGGATTATTCGGGGAAATATTAGCCGGATCTAACGTACCATCCTGGTTAAAAGCAATTGTACCTGTAGTTGAAGTTGAAGTACCGGAGACAGTACTTGTACCAGGCACGGAAACTTTCCAAGCCCATTGGTTTGTATCAATTTTCGTGAACCTCAAAGTAGCCTGATGAGAATTTCCTAAGGAATCAAAAATCGTTACTGATCCGGAAACAATATTAGGTGTTCTGTTGCCGTCGGCAGAAATACTTACGGTTTTTGTGCTTGTATTATTGGTTGTTGATGAAGCATCAATTTGAAATTGAATATCACCGTTACTTGGTCCAACACCATTAAATTGCACAGTGGTATTTGGATCATATCCTGCAGCGGTTGGATCAAATTTTTCTTGAGAAGCGGCATCCATTACAAAGTTTCCGCTTCCGTCATCAACATAAGCAACGGTAATTGCAGCCCCCGAAGTGCCAATGCTGTTACCGTCTTCATCAAAAACTTCCCAGCTTAAGTTATATTCGTTAGGGTTGGCAGTTTCCGTGTAGGTAACTTCGATGGAATATTCTTCGCCCATAGTATCGTAAACTTTGGTAGTAACTACTTCGGAAGAACCATCTAATGTCCCGTCATTTTGAATGTTTCCTCTCAGTACAACATTTTCCGATCTTGTGAGATCAGAATTACTTTTGAGGTTACCGCCCCAGCTCAGTTTACTTGTTGCCACTGCCGGTAATTTTAGATTTGTGTCGATGATGATGTCTTCCAAATTGTTGCCGGGAGGTACAACGCCATCGTTGTTTGCAATTTTACCTTGAACAATTGCACCGTTTTGAGGATTTACTAATTTGCCGTCGGCATCAAAAACAAAAGCACCGGCGCGGGAGTAAAATTGTTCCCCGTTACTTTTAAGGACGAACATACCCGGACCTTGAAGAGCTAAATCTGTTGTGATGCCGGTTCTTTCAAAAGTACCCTGGTTCCAGTTGCGGTCTATTGAATTAATTTTCATTCCCAATCCAATCTGAAAATTATTAGTACCGCCTGTTGTTTCGGTGGGGTTTGTACCGGCTTTTACGAATTGGTTGAAAGTATCGCTGAAAGTAACACGCGATCCTTTATAACCGATTGTGTTAACATTGGCGATGTTATTGCCAATTACGTCCATCATTGATTGGTGATTTCTAAGACCAGAAACACCTGCGAAAAGTGAATTAAGAAGTGCCATTTTAACCTCCTAAGGTTTAGTGCTCAGCGTCAGTCGGTCAGCCGAGCAAGAGCGTCCTTATAAGGTCCCGCTCTTTATTTTGTTGATAAATTATTTTTTAAGTAAATACTACGCTGTCGATATTTGTAAAAACATTATCGTTGTTTTCCAACGGCATTGCGGTTATAACAGTTCTGTTCGGGATGTTGACTATAAATGCATTGCCGTTCATCATTACCAAAGAATCTTTAGAGCCTTTTGTTTCGGCTTTTTGAACTGCTTCGCTGATCTTTTGCATTTCTGCATTGCTTAGCACAATTTTTCTGTCTTCAAGCCGTTTAGAAGCATGGCTTGAGAATTTTAACTTCGAAAGCTCATCGGTAAGAAGGTCGTTGAACTTAGAATCAATCTCTTTGTGACCTTTATATCCTCCATAATCGTTATTCTCGACTATGGGTATAAAGGGAACACTTAAACCATTAATTTCCGCCATCTTCTTCTGATTCTCCTGTATGTTTTGTTAGAGATGGATTAATAATTTCTAAAACATCTGAGAGTAAAAATTCTTCGCCGTCTATTAATATTTTAGTACCATTCTCCGTAAATCTTACACCTGTTATAGAGCCGTATTGGAATATTTGTGCTGTCATTGGAGTTTCGTCATCAGTTTCTACTTCAACTTTTACTGTGTATTTACCTTTTTCTAATTTCTTACCATCATTATCGGTAAAATCCCAGGAAAGTTTATGGTCACCCTGGGTACTTGGTTGATGTTCGAGTTTCTTAACGGGATTTCCCGCTGAATCATAGATGCTTACTGTAACATCATTTGCATTTGCTGGTAAAGTATATCCGAACTTAACCGTATTATCACCATTATTTTGTAATTCATTTCCGGCGAATTTTACTTCTTTCCCTATTAATGTTGCAGTTAATGTATTATTAATTGACTGAGTTAAAAGATAGTTTGCATTAATACTTTCGTTTACGGCAGAGTTTAAATTCGAAAGCTGTTCCAAAGAAGAAAACTGTGCTAACTGAGCTGCGAATTCTTGGCTTTCCATTGGGTTTAACGGGTCTTGATATTTTAACTGCTCAATCATCAATTTCATAAAATCATCTTTTCCCATTACACCTTTTGGATCCCCGTAAACTGGTTGGTTGGTGTTTTGTGTGTTAGTTAATCCGTTAATCATTTTATACTCCTATGCCAAAAACTCGTAAGTGTTATAGCCAAGTGATTTTATATTAGTCTCTTTGCCTTTATTTTCACTCACTTCGTTTTTAGTGATATTATTTTCTTTTCTCTTTTCTCGATTTGCTTTGTGATTTTTTTGATCATTGTTTTGAAGTGATATACTTATGGAACTTAATTGTATTCCACCGGTATTTATATTTTCTCTTAAAAATTCAACCTGGTTTTGCAGCATCTCTTTTGCAGCCTGGTTCTCAACTTCCAACCTTGCATTAACTTTATTTTCAATTATCTCTAAAGCAATTTTAATTTTGCCGAGAGCAGCAGGTTCAAGATTAATAATTGCTTGATCTTTCTTGTCCGAAATTATGAGTTCATTTATCTCATCAACAAGTTTTGAGTTTAACTTCGGCTGTTCTTTAACTTGAGGATTAACCTTTACAACTTGTGTTTCAAACATTTGACGCTGAGGGTTGATGTCTTTTTGATGAATAACATGTTGCGTGTTATTGTCAGTATTGGCTGTGTTTTGTCTATTAACATCGTTATGTGAATGTGGTATTTTAGATTCGCTTTTTTCAACCTCAGGAAATTGTTTACCCTTGCCGGTTGTATCCTTTTCATTTGGGATTGAAGCCGGTTCAGTTTCGTTTTGTTTAATGGGAAATTGTTTTCGATCAATATATTTCGACTGTTTTATCTCGGGATCATTTTGTTCGTTCTCGATAGGTTGTACATTCTTATCGTAATTTATACTCTTATTAGGTTGTTTAATTGTGTTTTTATCATTTTGTTGTTCCGGGGACGCATTTTTATTTGAAGATTTTGAATAGTTCTCATCTGAGAGTTTGCTATATGTTTTTTCTAGTTGTTCCGGATGCGGTGTTTTAATTTTTTGAGTCTCGAACTCGTGTTTATTAATTGCAGTTTCTTTTTCACTTGCGTTTGATTCAAGCTTGGCAGGGGAGTTGGATATTTTACTTTGAGCATTCTGTTTTTGTTTTAGGGGATTGACTGCAGTACTAATTGTTTCAGGCAGTTTGCTCAAAATATTTTTGTGTAAGCTTTCAAATTCATTTTTTCTTATTCTGGCAATTGTATTCAATTCCCTGATTGCAGTCTGTTGTGAATCACTATAAATATCTTCTGAGTTTGCTGACTTGGGTTTGAGTTCTATAAGTATATTATTAGAAATTTGTTTTGATTCAATTTTCAAATCGTGTTTGTTGTTTGTAACTAAATTGTGACTCGGTTTTTGCTCAACGGTTTTTGAATCAAGTGAATGATGTTCTTTTTTTTCAAATGATTCTATTAGAGATTTCCTAAGAAGTTTATCCACAAGTTTACTCTCATCCTCATTTGATGAGGGCATTGTTTTTAGAACATCCGATAAATTGTTTTCCGAAGGTTTCTTCTCTGTTTCCATTGATAAATGATTGTCACTTAATTTTATCTTTGTGTGGTTATCAACATTCGTTTTGTCGGTGGTAATCAGTTCACTGTCATTATTGATTGTGTTTTTAATAGTTTCTTTAATTTCTCCAGTCACAATTTCATTATTTACTTTTTGATTAGATTTTATGTTCTCAGTAATATTAACTTGAATATTTCCTTTACGCTCCGGTATATCAGCTGTTTTATATTTATCAGATGGAGTTGAATGATGAGTTTCGGGATTATTAATAGTAGAACCGCTATGATGAAAATCAGCTTTTGATAAAAGTATTTGATCGCTGCTGTTTGTTCCCGAAGGTTTAATATCGACTTTCTTTTCAATCGGTTTAAGTGAAATCTTATAATAGGTTTCTCTATTGTTCTCGTTTGATAAAGAAATAATCCCCGGGTTAATCTTTTCCAATGAAAGTTCGAAAAATTGAGAGGTGTTATTATTTTCAACCGATAGAAGTATTGGCTCATTGTTTAGTAGCTTGGCGGCAATTGTTTCTAAAGTGTCATCGTATGATAAATCACCGGGGTAATTAATTTGCTCGCTGTTTTCTGTAATAATTTCAACATCAAAATTGTCATTCAGATTATCCAGTGCGCTTTTAAGAAAATCAACAATATTATCGATTGTGTTATTAACTATTATCGAATTTTCATTTGCTTGAGAATCTTTTAACTCTTGCAAATCGTTTTCTATCTCACCAAAATTAGAAGAGGAGAGAAGTAGTGATTCAATTTCGTTTGAAAAAGAAAATTGATCAGTATTATTCTTAAATAATCCTTTGACATCATTCATCAGGTTTGTTAATACCGATGATGAGAAAAATTTTCTCTCTTCACCGAGATTTTTTTCAATATTAATTATATCTCTAAACAAATAAGAATTCTGGGATTTACCACTCCCGAATACATTCATTTGCTTAGTTTCCGTATCAATAAATAATGGATTAAATATCATATCTGTACTTTTGTTATCCTATTTACGAAATCAGGGTTTAAGTTTGAGAGTATTGCGGCTGCTTTGTTCTTTTTCATTTTATAAATGAGTTCTCTTGCTTCATTATCGGAATATTTTTGTATTACTTTAGCAGCGTCTTTAGGATCCATCGATTCTATTAATTTTGCTGTTTTTTTTGCCCATTCTTCGGTCGAGATTTCTTCAGAAACTTCTTCTTCGGTTTGACTTATAAGAGTGGTTAGTTGGTTTTGTAGTTTGCTTAGTTCTTTGTTAAGTGTTTCTATACTATCTTGCAGAATTGCTGATTGTCTTACTTCTTTATAAACCGTATCTATTTTAACTCTTTGGTGTTTCTTGATAGAATCTAAGATTTCATTTTTGAATTTGTTTTCCAAATAATCTTTTAACTGATCGAGTCCATGGAATGAAGTCTCAAAATTAGGTTGCTTTTCGATAGTTTCTTGCTTTACTTCAGAAAAATCGAATTCAAAAATATTATTGTATTTAGCATTGAGATGAATAATTGCAATTGAAACGAGAATAAATGCTATTAAAAAAGATCCTATGTAAAGAATATTATTTTTCACTTTTCTTTTCTGTTAAAGTTTTGATTCGCTATTTCATCTAGAGTTTTGGCTTCCAGTTTGTTTTGGTCTTTAATAAAATTTTCCAATTCTTTTTCTTTTAATTTTTCAAAAACTTTATGTTCTTTATGATGTTCGATAAGTACTTTTAATTTTTCTGCTGATTTTTTCTTAAGCTCTTTCAACTCATTTTTCTTCTTATCAATTGTAGCCATTAAGTTCTCACGATACTTTTCCAAAAAAATAATTTCTTGGGCGGTTAGTTTAGTATTCATATCGAATGAATTATTATACTCTTGATGTAATACATTTATTTCGTTCTTTTTATTTTCTATTGCTTTTAGACTTAATGCATATTCTTTTTCGGAATTCTTTTTTATGTGTTCTTTTATTTCTTCGATCGATCCGTATTTATAATGAAATTTTGCCATAATTAACCGATCGGCTCTTCAATTATTTTTTCTAAACGTGATAATGTTTCATCGTACAAAGCGGTTTCAGTAATATCCTGCTTCATAAAGGTTCTCAGTGCCGTAATTTTTGAAAGTGCGTGATCAATTTGCGGATTGCTTCCTTTCGCATATGCTCCGATGTTTATTAAATCTTCCGCTTCGTTGTAAGTTGCTAATATTTCATTAAAGACCATCGCTCTTTCCCTGTGATCTTGTGATACGATATCGGGCATAACACGACTAACACTTTGAAGAGGGTCTATTGCCGGATATTGATTTTTGTTTGCAAGTTTGCGTGACAATACAATGTGTCCGTCAAGTATCGATCGAACAGCATCTGCAATAGGTTCAGTCATATCATCACCATCAACCAGTACCGTGTACAAACCTGTAATTGAACCATTTGCCGTGTTGCCTGCTCGTTCCAAAAGTTTTGGGAGTAAGGCGAATACTGAAGGAGTATAACCCTTGGTAGTTGGGGGTTCGCCAATCGTCAACCCGATTTCTCTTTGTGCCATAGCAAAACGGGTAACTGAATCCATCATTAACACAACATCAGAACCTTTATCTCTAAAATATTCGGCTATCGTAGTGCCAATGAGCGCACCTTTTGTTCTTATTAATGCAGATTGATCACTTGTTGCAACAACTATAACCGAACGTTTTAAGCCTTCGGGACCTAAATCTTTTTCAATAAATTCGCGTACTTCTCTTCCTCGTTCACCAATCAATGTGATAACATTTACATCCGCATTGGTATTTCTTGCAATCATACCTAATGTAACTGATTTGCCTACACCGCTTCCGGCAAATATACCGGCTCTTTGTCCTTTTCCAATTGTAAGTAATCCGTCAATTGTTCGGATACCTGTTTGCAATGGTTCTGTAATTCTTTTTCTTATCAGCGGGTTTGGAGGAAGTTGGAATATTTCTTTATATGTTGAAGCAATTATCGGTCCTTTGCCGTCTATGGGTCTGCCTAATCCGTCAATTACTCTTCCAAGTAAACTTTCATCTACCGGGATTCTGAAATTTTCACCGGTTGAGCGAATTTCGCAGCTTGGGGAAATGTTGTGAACTTCGCCGAGAGCAATTGATAAAACTTTACCTTCTTTAAATCCAACCACTTCAGATTTGCAAATCTCATGACCGTTTTTATCTACAATTGAACAAATTTCTCCAAGCGCAACGTTGGGACCATTTGAAACGATTACCAATCCGATTACGTCTTTTACTTTGCCGTGAACTTTAATCAGTTCGAGATCATCCAATCTTCTATTGAAATTATCTAATATTGTTTGAATGGATGTCATTTTTCTTCTGCCATGCTTGATATATTGCCGATTGCTTTTTTTATTTCGTTTAATTGTGAAGAAATTTTCCCATCGATATTCCCGATATCACTTTCGATTATGAACCCGCCTTTTTCGATTCTGTCGTCACTTTCAAATTTTATTTTTGAGAAATTACCTTCGGCAAATAAATTGTGAGCATTTTCTTTCAGTAATTCGATTTCATCAGGATGTGATTTTACAATTAAATGATTTGCGCCAATAAGTTTTTGAGATACTGAACTAATATTTTTAAGAATGGGGGAATTCTCATCAATTTCTCTATTCAGGATTTTTTTAGACATCTCCAGTGCAATTGTTACTACCATTTCCGAAAAACGTTCTTCGTAATTAGTTAACTCATTATCTATTGCTTTAAGAATGTTTTGAAATTTATCGGCTTCGTTCTGCAGTTTTGCTTCAAACTCTTTTTTAATTTTTTCTTTTAGATCTTCTACGGCATCATTGTAACCCTTCTCATATTCAGCTTTTAGTTCTCTTGCTTTTAACTCTTCATCCGAAGCAAAGTTTGTGTAAACTTCTTCAACACCGGAGGAGACCTTCAGTTGGAAATTTTTCTTTTTATTCTGCAATTTGATAACATTACACATAAACTTCTTCCTTGCTTCCTCTAATGTTCAGTGATATCTCGCCGTCTTCTTCGAGTCGTTTTACAGTTGCTATTATATTAGCTTGTGCTGCTTCAACTTCTTTTAATTTTACCATTCCCATATATTGCAATTCTTCTTTTAAAAGATTGGCTGCACGTTCGGACATGTTTGAGTAGATTTTTTCTTTTAGTTTTTCATCAGCAATCTTCAAAGAAAGTACAAGCTCTTTCCGGTCTACTTCCCGCAATATTTTTTGTAAATCCTTATCCTGAATATTGATAAGATCATCAAACATGAACATAAGTCTTTTTATTTCCGCTGCTATGTCGATATCTTTTTCGGCGATTTTCTCAAGTAATTCTTTACTCATACTTACGCTTGTTCTATTGAGTATCTGTGCTAAACTTTTTGTACCGCCTATTTTCCCCATAGATTGACTAATTGTTAATCCTGCCATTTCATCAACAACTTTTTCAATTCTTTTTAAAGTTTGCGGAGATATTTTACCGAGTGTTGCAATTCTGTATGATACATCAACTCTAAGTTGTTCCGGTAATTCCCTTAATGCTGCTGCAGTTTGATCCGGGCTTAAGTGTGATAAGATTAATGCGATTGTTTGCGGATGTTCTTTGTTTAAGAAATTTACAAGCTGAGTTGAATCGGCTTTTTTTAGTACATCAAAACCTCTTAGTGTTGTGAGGTTCTGAACTTTTTCAATAATTTCTTGGGCTTTGTTTACACCAAAAGATTTTTCGAGAACCGCTTGTGCATACTCTATTCCACCCTCTAAAACATATTCCCGTGCAGTAACCATATTGTAAAATTCTTCAAGCACCAGATCAACCGTGCCAGATGGTGTGTTACGCACTTTGGTAATTTCTGCTGATATTTGTTCTACTTCATTTGCATCAAGATGTTGAAATACATCCGCTGCCGTATCAACATCTAGAGCAATTAACAATATTGCAGCTTTTTGCGCACCGGTTAGTTTATTTTTCAGTTGTAAATTCGATTCCATGTTTAACCTTTATTAAACTTCTTCTTCATCGTGCAGCCAAGAATTAATAAGTTTTGCTGCGTCAATAGGGTTCTTGGAAACATAGTTTGCAATTTTATCCTGTTGGTTTTTCTTTAATGCTGCTTCATCAGAAATTTCATCTTCCAAATCACCGATAGGGAGTAGTTCACGTTTTCTTCCTTCGGTAAGCGGTTTAGATTGTTTTCCTTTTGATAATCCCAAATTTTCCATTGAACTTGAACCTCCCGAAGTACCGTATGCCAACTCAGCAGGATTAACGGTGCCAATTAATATTTTTTCTTTTTTGATTTTTGTCATGAGACTTTTTATAAACAATAACGAAGAGATTATGCCGATTAAGACAATAATTATATTTATGATTTGATCAATATTTTGGAAATCGAATAAACCGGGATTATTTAATTCTTCTTCGGGGAATTCTTCGATGCTATTAGTCTCAAACGGAATATTAACGAGTGAGAAGTTATCTTTACGCTCTTCATCAAAACCAACACTATTTTTAACTAATTGTTCAAGTTTAACAAGTTGGTCTTGTGGTCTCGGTTCGTATACTATTTTTACTTTTCCATCTTCTTCTACTTTTTTCGGAATTTCATTTATAACAGCAGCAACAGTTAGTTTTTTTATGTTACCGCTTCCTTGGATTACTCTTTCGATACTTTTGCTTATCTCATAATTAACCGTACTGTTTTCACTTGTTTGTGCAGAACTATCAACCATATTTGAGCCGGTGTTTTCGGTTTTTATAGTTTGTTCACTTATTGCAATTTGTGATTCCGGGTCATAAGTCTCCATTGTTTTTTCAACTTGGTCAAAATCGAGTTCTACATTTACTTGCACCATCGAATTACCGTATCCAAGCACATTATCAAGTAATGTTTGAGCTTTACCGGAGAGATAATTTTCAATGTTTTGTCTTACTTCATATTGTTTAGATGTTGATGCAGATAAGTTGTCATCTCCCAAATCTTTGGAAAGTAATCTTCCCTTAGAATCAATTAGTGAAACTCTATTTTGATCAAGACCTTCAACACTGCTGGAAACAAGTTTTGTAATAGCAGCAATACTTCCGGCGTCAAGCGAGTAACCGTTTTTGAGTTTTATTACAATGGATGCAGTTGTTTCTTTTTGCTCTGCTTTAAAGACGGATTTTTCGGGAACAACAATATGAACTCTTGCACTTTCAATTCCTTCTTGTTGAATAATAGTGCGGGCAAGTTCTCCTTCAAGTGCGCGCTTAAAATTTAACCGTTGAATAAACTCGGACATTCCTAATGTGCTTTGATCGAAGATTTCATAACCCACAATACCACTGCTTGGAATTCCCTTTGATGCCATATCCAATCTTGTCTGGTGAACCATTTCTTCGGGTACTTGTATTGTTGTACCGCCGTTATCTAACTTGTACGGGATTTTTTTGTTATTCAATTCTTCGACAATTCGCGCTGCGTCTTCTTCATGAATATTTGTATAAAGAGTAGAATAACTTGGTTGGTTTAAAAGTCCGAACAGAACAATAATTAGAATTATTGACCCTAAAGTAGCAACACCGAGAATAATTTTTTGTTGTGGGGCTAGTTTATTGAAAATTCCCAGAATATCACTCATTACTAATTACCCGAAGTTAAATTTGAATTTTCGTCAATTCGTTGTATGTGTCTAATACTTTATTTCTAATTTCCGTTAATAACATTAAATCCGTTTTAGCCTTTTCGGCTGCAATCATTACTTCGTGAATTTCAACATCTTCACCAAGTATAAAATCTTGAGTTAGCTTTGCAGACTCAGCTCCGCTTTCTTTTACTTGAGAAACAAATGAACTCAAAACATTTTCAAACTTATTGTCTTGAGGCTTCTTATTTTGCTCAAGCGGGTTTTGGATTATTTTGAGCTGATTGTTTATGCTGTTGATATTCATTTTACATCCTTCTGTCTAAATTTTTGCCTAATGCTACGCCGGAAAGTTCACCGGTTTTGCCGTAAAAGTGATAGTTTATAATATTTTCTTTTTGAGCAGGATACATTTTCGTAAAGAATTCTTTTTCCTTTTTTGTGATTTCAGGAGATGCTGTAATATTTTTTTGAGATACGTTTTGTGCTTTTTTTGCAGCAATATTATTGAACGAATAATTGCCAATAGCATTAGTTGTAATTTTCATTTGATTATATCTCCAATGAATCCTTTATCATTTGTTTCGATGCTTCAAGTGCTTTTAGATTGGCTTCGTAACTTCTTGTTGCCTGTATCATTTCTACCATCTCATTAATGATGTTTACATTGGAATATTCTACATAACCGTTTGCATCAGCATCGGGATGGTTAGGCATAAAAATTAATTCGCCGGCCGAGTTATCTTCCAGAACTTCAATATTAATATCACCTTGGTTAAGTTGTTGAGGAGTAAGGTTATTTGCTCCCATAATATGTTCCTTTTCTGTGGTTAATAATTTTAAGGTGTTGTTTTGCGGAAGAAGGGGAGTAGGTACAAAGTTGTCAATTTTTTCTGCTTTTAAAAATTTGCGTTTGTAAGGTTGACCGCTTTCGGTTCTTGTAGTTTCGGAGTTTGCAATGTTTTCTGCAATAATATCCATTTTTTTTCTTTGTACACTTAATCCCTTTGCACTAAGATTAAACCCACTGTAAGCTCCGCCAACTTTCATTGTTATCCTCTGCTTTTAATTACTGATTGCAAATTTTTGTAATAGCTGCTCACTCTTTTACTGGCAAATTTGAAGTTGATTGTATTTTTAGCAAGTTCAGCCATTTCTTCTTCTATTGTTACGTTTTTATCTTCAACTATTACCGGGTCGTTTTGATTTGCCGTATTTAGTCCTTTCGATTCGTTTAACTCATTTGAAAGGTAAGCCTTGAAATCAACATCGTGTCTTTTATAATTAGGATTATTTGTATTGGCTATGTTTTGGTTTATAACTTTCCCTTTGTCAGCGCAATAATTGAGAAATGATTGAAGTAAGTCGATGTTATTAGACATAATTGAATCCTTTTTCAAAAGAAAAAACAATTCTAATGCCAGGTTGAAAAACTTAATTTAGAGTGATTTTTGTAGGTTGAGTAATATTTAGTGGCTATAATTGTACAGCTGCTAAATATTACTCATTATAGAAATGATAAAAATAGTTATTCGTTATAATCGAGTTTGATGGATTTGGTTTCACCGCACGAACAAACAAATTTTATTTCTTGAACTTGGTCTTGTTCATCTTTTTTGATGAGAACTTTGACGCTGTCGTCATGTTCGTCGTGTGCTTCAATCTTTGTTGCACCAATAATCTTGATATTATCTTTTTTAATGAGATTACCCGAATAAGATTTATTCGGATTAATAACTTCTCGATAAGTGTTTTCAACAAAAAGTTCAGACATTTTTCACCACCAAATTATTTATTGTTTCTGGGAATTGATCTAACGGGATAATTGAATCTGCTAAATTATTATCAACAACTGCTTTCGGCATGCCGTAAACAACACATGTTGTTTCGTCTTGTACAATTGAGTATCCACCGAGTGATTTCAATTTTTTAATTCCTTCAAGACCGTCTTTGCCCATACCGGTCATTATAATGCCGAGTAAACTTTTGCCGTAAACATTTAATGCTGAATCAAGCATTACATCAACGGACGGCTTATGTAAAGTGTTGGATGGTTCGTCGGATATTAAAATTTGTTTTGAACCGTTCCGGGATATGATCGTCATATGTTTACCACCAGGGGCAATGTAAACGGTACCTCCTTTTACAATGTCGCCATCGGCAGCTTCTTTTACATTCAGCGTACTCATATTATTAAGTCTCTCCGATAAGGATTGAGTAAACTTTGGAGGCATATGCTGTACTATAAAAATTGGGATATTTATTTTTTCAGACAGCAGGGGAATAACTTTTTGCAGTGATAATGGTCCGCCTGTTGATATGCCTAAACCGATAGCTGAATATATATGTCTCGGAAGTTGTTTCTGCGTTAAAACAGGTTCGGAAACTTTGGAAGTTCTTTCAGGAGCTTTAACAATTCTGCTTAAACGTTCTTTAAGTTTAGCATGTCTTCCTATCGACTTAACTTTATCGATTATTTCTTCTTTAATCTTGATGATGTTAAGATTAATATAGGATAATTCCTTGGGGATAAAATCAACGGCGCCCAATTCCATTGCTTTAATAGTTGCTTCGGCACCTTCGGTAGTTAATGAACTTACCATTATTACGGAAGTAGGGCATTCCTTCATAATAACTTTTAATGCAGAAAGTCCATCCATGCGGGGCATTTCAATATCGAGTGTTACAACATCTGGGCGATGACGTTTGATTAAATCAATTGCCTGCTGCCCGTCTCTCGCAGTATCAATGATTTCAATAAGCGGGTCACTTTCCAGCATAATTTGGAGAGATTTGCGCATGAAAGCAGAATCATCAACTATTAGTGTCCTTATTTTTTCCATACTTTATTCTTTATGTATAGTTTGTATTACTTCCGCAATATCCAATATCATCACAACTGTTCCGTCTCCCATAATTGTAGAGCCGGCTAAGCCGTTAATATTGCCTAGATAATTCCCGAGTGATTTAATTACAATTTCTTTTTGTCCAATTAATTGATCTACTTTTATTCCAAACCTTTGTTCAGCTATACCAACAGTAACGATGTTTTGCCAAACAGTATCCTTGTTTTCATTTTTCTTTCCGTAAAGTATTTCATCAATATTAATCAAAGGAATAATATCATCGCGAACTTTTATTACTTCTTTTCCTTTTATAGTTTTTATATCCTCAACATGCATCCTAACAACTTCGATTACAGAGTTTAACGGAATTACAATTGTTTCGGAATTAACTCTTGCAACCATTCCTGAGATTATTGCAAGCGTTAAAGGCAATTTAATTTTAACTGTAGTACCTTTGTTTACTTCAGATTCAATATCGATAATACCGCGGAGTTTCCGAACATTTGTACGAACTACATCCATACCGACCCCGCGCCCGGAAATGTTTGTGACATTTTCGGCCGTCGAAAAACCGGGCATAAAAATTAAATTGTATGCTTCCTGCTTGGTTAGTTCTCTTGCTTTTTCTTCAGTGATTAATCCTTTAGAAACAGCTTTAGCTTTTATTTTATCAGGGTCAATACCTTTGCCGTCGTCTTCAATCGAAATGACGATATTGTTTCCTTCTTGCGTAGCCGAAAGAACGATTTTTCCTTGAACATCTTTTCCCAATTTCTTTCTTTCTTCGGGGCTCTCAATGCCATGGTCAATCGAGTTTCTTACCAAATGTACAAGCGGGTCATTGATTTCTTCGATGAGTGTTTTGTCGAGTTCAGTATCTTCACCAAAAATTTCTAATTTAATATCTTTTTGAGTTTCTCGGGATAAATCTCTTACCAGACGCGGAAAACGGTTAAAGACTTTACCGATTTTTACCATTCTTGTTTTCATAACAACAAGCTGAAGCTCGTTAGTCATTAAATCTATTTGCTTTGTTGCTTGAGCTAAATCCCTTGATAGTTGTGTACCTTCAAAATCGATTGAAGCTTGGTTATTTACTTGCTGTAACTGGTTGCGTCCTAAAACCAACTCTGAAACGATGTTTAATAATTCATCTAACCTTTCAACGTCTACTCTTATTGTAGTATCGCCTTTGCTTTGCGCCATTACTTTTTGAATAGACTGCTCGCCGGAAATTTTTGGGTGATTATTATCTCCGATTGATTTTTCTTCAATTGGATTTTTTTCTTCTTCAATAGGATTTTTTTCGCTGCTATTTTTATCAGCTTTTTTTGCAGTTGCCTTTTTTCGAGTCTTCTTTTTCTTTGTTTTGCTTGTAACCGGTGCCCCTTCAAGGAAGGAAATTGCGTTATCTAGTTCGGTCAGAATATTTTCAATATCTACGTTCTCGGACTTTTCAGTTTCAATTGATGTTACAAGTGATTGAATTATATCGAATGATTTTAAGATTGTATCCATCAAGTTGGCGTCAAGTTTGGCTTCACCTTTGCGCAGTTTGTTAAGAATGTCTTCACTTTTATGGGTAACAGCCTGTAATTTTTCTAAGCCGAGAAATCCTGAAGTACCCTTAATAGTATGAAATGCCCTGAATATTTGGTTCAGTAAATCAAGGTCGTTTGCATTTTGTTCGAGTTCAACTAAGTCCTTATTCAGCTTTTCAAATATTTCTTTTGATTCTTCCAGAAATGAATCTATAATTTCTTTCATCTCCGGGTCTTGCAGCATTTCGTAATTATTTTGTTCACTCATATTATTTGTTTCGTTTATGAAAATAATTTATCTATTTCTTCTTGAGTTGCGTTTTTCCTATCATTAATAATAGCATCCGCCATTTTCTGTTTTGTTGTTTGACTTTTATAAGAAGCATTTGGATCAAATGAAACATCTTCCGGGTAATGTGAACCGTTGTCTATCTTAACGTCTTTTAGTTCATTTTCATCTAATGTGTTTATAAGTGATGAAAGTCTTTCTTGTACTGATTCGATTAAATGATTTACAGCAGCTAACTGTTGCGATGTTATATCTTGAACTTGAAGTGATATCGTAATATTATAAGTTTCGTTATTTGCCTTAGAAAGTTTCTCCAATAATTGTTCAATTAAGGAATTGGAATTGAATTCGGTTTTTAGTTTTTCGAGCTTTTCTTTTGCTTTGGGGTTATCAACTAAAGTAATGATTTCATCAAGTTCATTTAATTTATTAATGTTATCTTGTTTTAATTCGTTAAGTTGGTCTGAAGATTCTTTCAGATCTTCTGAAATTGAATCAACAAGATCAAGAATTTCGGTAGTAGCTAATTCGGTTGCTTGTGTTACATCAAAAATATGGTCTTTTGCTTTCGGGATTTTATTTGTGCTCTCAGCAATGGAGGCATTTATATTTTCAAGTAGGGGAACGGTTTCTCGCATAAAATCTATTATCGATTGAATCACCGGAATTACTCTTTGACCATAAACAAATATTGTTTTAAGATCATCCAGTTTTTCGAATAGCTTTACCATACTGGTTGTTGTATTTACTTTTGAAGATTTGTTTCCCATAGTGTTATCCTATGATTTGTTCTATCTTTTCTTTTAATATTTGCGGTGTGAACGGTTTTACAATATAGTTATTCACTTTAGCAGTGAGGGCTTCCATAATATCTTCTTTTACACCGCGTGTTGTTACCATTAAAACCGGAAGATCTTTTAATTTTTCATCGCTCCTAATGCTTTTAATAAGTTCGAGACCTGAGAGGACAGGCATATTCCAATCGGTTATCACAAAGTTTATATCGTCATCAGCAGCAAGTTTATCAAGTGCATCTTTACCATCAGTTGCTTCAACAAAATTATTGTAACCAAGGTTTTTTAATGAGTTGGCAACAATTCTTCTCATTGTTACCGAGTCGTCAACAACCAAAAACTTTAATGCCATTTTTAATTCTCCTAGTTTAAATACTTTGATACTTCGTAAAGAATTCTGTTTGGGTCAAAAGGTTTAATTAAATAAGAATTAGCACCTGCACTGAGCCCTTTGCTCACTTCATCTTGTGAACTAAGCGAGCTTAATATTATTATTGGAATATCAGCATAATCTTCGTTACTCCTGATCTTTTTGATTAGTTCAAAACCGTCAACGTTGGGCATATTAAGATCGGTTATTATTAAATCAACATTTTTCTGGGGTAATTTTTCCAAAGCCTCCATTCCGTCCGATACGGAAATTATATCATAGCCCCTAACGTTGAGAGAAAACGAAACGAATTTTCTAATCGTTGCCGAATCGTCGGCAACTAAAATTACTTTCTTCATCTATTTATATTACTCCTTCTTATATCCGATTGTTTTAGGGAAACTTATTACTTGGAATGATTTAGAAATATTATGTAATGTTTCCGAGTAACCGATAAATAAAAATCCGTTTTTGTTTAATGAGTTATATAAATGTGATACTACCTTTATTTTTGAATCCATATCAAAATAGATAAGAACATTTGAACAAAAGATTATATCAAAGTTCTGCATAGCTTTCATGCTTACATCATCATATAAATTTAGTACCCTAAATTTTACCATTTTCACTATCTTATCGGCTAGCTGATAGGAATTGTCCACAATTTTGAAATACTTTTTCAAATAATAAGAAGGCGTTTGTCTTACGGAATATTCTTTATATAAACCACGCTTTGCCGTGTTGATTACAGCCTGACTCAGATCTGTTCCTATAATTTCAAAATTAAAGCCCGGGTAAGTTGGTTGGATTAAATCATCGATAACCATTGCAATTGAATATGCTTCTTCGCCCGACGAACTTGCTGCACTCCAGATTCTAATTGTTTTATTGCCGGATTTCTGTTTTTCGGAAATGATTCCCGGTATCACTTTAGAAATCAATGCTTCCAGCTGAGGCTGATTTCTAAAAAAGAACGTTTCGTTTATTGTTATTGCTTCGTAAAGGTAGTTTTGTTCGTATGTTCCGCTGCTTTTTAGTTTTACGTAGTTAAGATATTCTTCAAAGGAATTGAGGCCTAAAAATTTGATTCTTTTCTGTAGCCTGCTTTCAAGCAAGTATTTCTTATTGTCTTGAAAATAAATACCACAGCTATTATAAATATATTTACGCCACTCTTCGAATGTTTCCATCGAGAGTTTCATATCACTCGAGATGTCGTAACCAGAATTTATATCAAATGAAGTCGCTCTTTCGATCATAGTTCCACTATTTTGAATTAATTTTCAATTGAAGTTTTTGCTGATATTATTTCCGATGCTCGTTTGCTTACCATTATTTCGGCGTCCTTTGATAGTTTGTATAAGAGAGTAAGCGAACTATCATCATTCATACTTGCCAGGTTATCGATCAAAAGTAGTTTGTTCCATAAATTGTCATCGTTCAGCATTTTATCTACAAATAGAACCGCAGTTTTTGAATCAATTTTAAAAAGCAAATTCATTGCTAATCTTCTCGCTTCCTCATCCGGGTGATTCAAATAATTTGAAAGAGAATCAATGAAACTGCGCAGATGGAGACCGTTTAGAATTGAGGTAACCGGTTTATCCAATGATTTAATAACATCGTCTACTAATCCTAAAATAATTTCAGCATTCTTTAAATCGGATTTAAGCGTTGCCGGGAAACTTAAAACAGCTTGTTCACTGTTTGATAAAATTTTTGCTCGTAAAATTTCGTCTAACTCAAAATCATACCCCATTGACTTAAGGCATGCAGAGAGAATCTCTTTATCGTTAAACTCTTTTAATAAATAAATTGCCGCTTTCTTATACTCCGGCTGAGCATCGTATATTGTATTTAGAATTGCAGTTTTTACTTTTTCATCAAACGGGACATCCAGATTGTACTTCTCTTGTAGTTGGTGTACAGAACTAAGTATAACCCATGAAAGGGGACCGGTTACTTTATGAAGTTCCGAAATTAAGAAAAAGAAAGTATCTATATCACCTATGTTACCGAGGCTTTCGATAATTGAATATTTAGTTAGCTCATCTTCATTAGGGTATCTTTCGAGCATAAAATTAAGAGCTTTCTTAGAACCAATCTTGCCGAGGGCTTCATTTACCGTAGGTTTGAAGAGTTCATTTTCATTGTAACAACTGATAATTTTATCAATTGCCGTTGACGACTTAATGTTGCCGAGAGCTTCCAAACAAGAAAGTTTTACATTTTCATCTTTCGTTGTATCGAGGATTTTAATTATTACTTCTTCGGCGCGTGAGTCTTTTATCAATCCTAACAAATCAATGCAGAATTTTTGATCGTCATGGTTTTCGGATTTCAATAAGTAATTACTAATAATCTCCACAGAATCGGCATTAGAATTAACTAAAATTTCACCGGCTAAATTTCTTACGGCGATGTCTGTAGATGAAATATATTTCACGAGAAATTTCGGAACGCGGGAGTCTTTGCTTTGGGAAAGGCTAATCGACAAGCAGCTTTTAATCCCCTGATCATTATCTTCGATAAATGAGATAAGAAATCGTAATGATTCGTCATCCAGTTGGGTCAATTCCGTTTGCTGGATGAGAGCAATTTTCTCTTCAACCGGGGCATTTTTTAGGAGAGTTCCAAGTTTGTTAGTCATAGATATCTTTACTCTCTGCTCAATTTAAAATGGTGTTGCTTATTTCATTATCGAAGATTTTTAAAAATTATTTATAGCGGGAAGGCAAAATTAATGCCCGAAGAAAGTTGTGAATAGGAGGAATAAACAAAATAATTCGAGGTAATAATTGGCTAATAAAAGCCAATTGGAGAAGTTTATGCTTTCAACTAATCGAAATTTCTTGTTACGGAGATGTTCAGTTGTTCCATCCGGTATCTTAATTTTGATCTTGAAAGACCAAGAATCTTAGCAGCTTGAACCTGGTTGCCTTTTGTTATTTTCAAAGTTTTTAGAATAAGTTCTTTTAGAACCGTATCAATTTTAATTCCGTTAGCAGGAATCTTTAAAATAAATTCATCAGAGGAGTTTTGACCTTCTGCATAACCTCCTGAGATAAAGCTGAGGTAATGCGGCTTTAGGCTTGTTTCATCATCTATTAACAGAACAGCTCTTTCGAGGACGTTGCGCAGCTCACGGATATTTCCTTTCCACGAATACTTCATTAATTTGTCCATAGTTTCAGGTTCAATCTCTGTAATATTCTTCCCAAATTTTTGGTTAAACTCTTTTAAAAATGAATAAGAAAGAGAGGGAATATCTTCAGTTCTTTCACGTAAAGGAGGAATAAATATTTTTGCAACATTCAATCGATAAAAGAGGTCTTCTCTAAAGTTCCCTTTGCGAACCTCATCTTCAAGATTTTTATTTGTTGCCGCAAGAACACGAACGTCAACACCGATTTCCTTTTCTCCACCAACTCTAAAAAATTTCTTTTCCTGTAAAACCCGGAGTAATTTAACTTGAAGATCAAGTGAAAGTTCGCCTATTTCATCGAGAAGGAGAGTGCCTTTGTCTGCTAATTCGAATTTACCTAATTTTGTTTTTTGAGATGCACCGGTAAAGGCTCCTTTTTCGTGACCAAATAATTCACTTTCCGCAAGATCTTTGGGAATGGTTGCACAGTTGATTTGAATAAACTTTGCTCCGTTGCGAGGACTTTGCTGATGAATAAATTTTGCAAATACTTCTTTCCCGGTTCCGGATTCTCCTTCAAGCAGAACGGTCGTGTCCGAACTTTTAGCTAATTTCTGAGCAGTTTTAACCACTCTTTGTATTTTACCGCTTTTGCCAAAAAACTCGGGAGTTAAAATATCATCTTTAAGCATATCCGAAAGAGCATTAACTTCTTTTTTGAGGTTTAGATTTTCGGATGCTTTCGATAAAACGTTATTGAGTTGTTCAAGATCAAGAGGCTTAAGAAGGAAATCATAAGCTCCGTTTTTAATTGCTGTAACAGCAATGTCAACATCGGCATAACCAGTGATCATTATAATCGGGATCTCATTATATTTTACTTTTATTTCTTTGAGTAGTTCGAGACCATTGTGAGTTGTTAAATAAATATCGAGGAGTATTAGTTCCGGGTCAAAACTTTCTATATAATCAAATACTTCTCCGCCGTTTAAGCATACTTCTACATTATAATTAAGGCGGTTAAGTGCTTTTTTTAAGGAGGAGCTTACGAGTTGATCATCATCAACAATTAACACTTTATTCATCATTTGACTTGGATCCATTTTTGAAAATGACTTTGAAAGTTGTTCCCTGGCCATAAACACTATTAAATTTTAAATCCGCTTCTTTTTCACGCAAGAGAGTTCTGCAAACATTTAACCCGATGCCGGTTCCGTTATTTTTATTCGTAAAAAATTCACTGAATATTTTTTCTTTATCTTTTTCTTTTATACCAATACCGTTATCGGATATTTCCCAAACAATATTTTTGTCGTGTGCTTGTTGTTCAAGGTATGATTTAATTTTTATTTCACCCCGTTTTCCTTCGCAAGCTTCTATTGCATTAGTTATTAGATTTAGAAATACTTGCAGCAAATTACTCTTATTAAAATTCACTTTTGGGAGAGAGTCAGAATAATCAGTAAAAATGTTAATGTTTGCATGTCTCGCCTTAGCTAGACTCAAATTTATTGCCGTATCAGAAACCTCATTGATGGAAACCCATGAATTATTGTTGCGGGTTTTTCTAGAAAAGCTTAAAATGTTTTCGATGAGCAATTCGATTCTCTGAACACCGTCTATGCAATTCGCGAGCGAGTCTTTAAGTTCCGAATCCAAATTATCGGAAGAAAGTTTCATATAATCTAAGTTAAGTTTAATAGCAGAAAGGGGATTGCGTAATTCATGGGAAAGGCTTGCAGTAAGTTTACCTAAAATTTCGAGCTTGTTTTTTTGAGTTATTTCGGAATACATTATTACTGCCTTTTATAGAGGCAGTAAAAATACAAATTCTATCGCAATTCCGAAACGGTTTTACAAAAGTTTAAAACGACAAAAACTTTTAAAACTACTTTGTACTTTTGAGGTCTTTCAAAATTGCTTCAGCAGTTTTTTCAATCACTTCTTTTCTGCTGTAAAAGTTTTCGCTGAGTTTTTGTTTTATCTCATTAATTTTAGCCGCCTTATCACCGTTTATTAATTCTCTGGCTTCCGAAGAAATTTTAATGCTGTCTTTTACACTGCTGCCTTTCACCTCCTTTGAAAGAGATGTGTTCTTCGAATTAGGAATTAACGGGGTGTTATTTAAGTTGTTAATTTTCATAGTTTACCTTTAGAATAGCTGGCTAATTTTCTTTTCTTATTTATGCTGCTTATATCAGATTTGATCTTATCTATTTCAGTATAATATTTCCTAATCACATTATCGTATTCTTTCTCGATAAGTTTAGTCGAAAAATTAATTTTTTTCAATTTTTCTTTTACTTCCGGTGAATTATTTTCTGCGGGTATTTGTTTTAGTAGTAATTTTGCCTTTTTATAATTTCTTAGAGTTGAATTAAATTGACTATCGAAATTGCTTGGATTTAATTCTTTAAGAGTTTTAATGCATTGTGTAAGTAGATTGTCTGCACTATTTAATATATGAGAAATCTCAGTCATTAATTAATAATCACTTGTTGAGAAAAATGATTGATTACTTAACAATGTTGCTAATTGAGTTTGCATCTGTTGATATTTTTTTCTCAGAACATCTGCACTTTTATCGATGCTTTTACTTACACTGTCAATTCTATCGCTCAAATATCTTGTCGAATTGTTATAGCTTTCAATCGACAATTGAAGATAACCATCAGCGCCGGTGTAAGCATTTAGTTTATCATAAAATGTTGTTGCAAAACCGTTCTCGGAATTAAACAGTTTTTCAACAGCGTCCGAATCCGAATTAATTTTTTCTTCGAACAAATCCGGATCTTTTAATGATAAACCGGATTGCGGATCAAATGAAATACCGATTTGTGACAGGTAATTGAACTCATCACTTTCTTCGCCGAAAGATGTATAACCGACAGAACTTAGGCTATTCAATAAGGAACTGACAGTCGATTCACCCCTTAAGATGCCTCGTGAATCTTCAGTTGATTTAGTCTTATCTTTTAGAAAACTATATAAATCATTAAACTTATTGATAAAAGCGGTGATTTCATTTTTTATAGTTTCGGTATCATTTTCTATTGTAATACTTACGTTTGGTTCTTCAACATTCATTACCGATTTTAAATTGAACTGTACGCCGCTTACCAAATCATCAATAATATTTGAGTTGTTTTGTATTTGCACATTATTAAAGGTAAACCTTGAATTGAGCTCATTGTTTGCTTCGGTAATATCGGCATAAACAAAACCGGGAGTATCTGGGTCGCCGGTTTGATCAAAAGCCGGACGGCTTGTACCAAGATTTAACCCAAGTTGTGCCAGTACATTTGACCCGGATTCATCAAAAATGTTTTTAATTCTATAATCTAATCCGGAGTTTTTTGTTGTTATTGAAAACTGTGAACGATCCGAAGCAGGGTTGAAATTTGAAACGGAGACTACTGAATGTGCGGCTATCTCTTTATTTGTTTCAATTCCAAGATCAGTAACCAAATCAAAACCGGATTCGTGGGAGATACTGATGTAATCATCGGAATTATTTGTTGTTATCTTTAGCTTAACGTCTCCCACTGCCGGATCATCTATAACTTTTTCTGCAAAAACACCTTGAACATTTGCATCTATTTGCAGTATAATTTCATCTATTAATTCTTCGTATGTTCCGCCGCCGTTAACTGATATGGAATATTCTTCTCCTCCTATGTTGAATTTGATTGTACTTATTCCACCGGAATAGATGTCGGTACCTGCTTTGGCAGTTGAGTTAATTTCAGCTTTATCACCGTTTATTGCATCGGATATTTTTTGTAACATTTCACTATTTGTTTCTGTACCATCCAATTCAACTTTAATTGTGCTGTTAAAATCCGGGTTTGCTCCGTCACCAGTGTTGATAGTAAAGTAATGGGTTCCGGAAAGACCGCTGACTGCGGAAGAGGAGAGATCTTGTGAGATAAGCATATCTCGCTTGGCAAGTTGCTGAACAAAAATTTCATACGAGCCGACACTTGCAGTTTTATCTGCGGTTGCAGTAACTAAAGTTTCATTGCTTGAAGATGCTGATTTGGTGTTAAATATTGAACTTGTTGATGTCGATTTAAGTGCTGAAAACGAAGTTAATAAGCTGGTCAGTTTTGAACTAACGGTTGTGAGTGTGCTGCTAAGGGTAGAAAAAGTCTGTCTTCTCGTTTCAATTGGTTGAAGTCGTCTATTTACTTCAACACTTTTGTAATTGGTAATAAGTTCATTAATATAAGATGAGGAAAGAATTTCCATTGTCTTTATTCACTTATGTTTGATTTTCCTTTTGTAAAAATTTCAACCCAGCTTTCTTTTAACTCGGTCAAAATTCTTTCAACAATTTCGAAATTTCTTTTTCTCATTTCATCTTTGCAATAATTGTAAAGCTGAAAAAGTCCGGTCGATATTTTTTCTACTTGTTCATCATCAAAACGCAGCCCGAAAATTAATTCGTTTAATGCTTTGTTTGTCTTCTCAATGTTTTTCCGGCGGCAATTAGTAATTGCAAAGTCATAGAGTTTAAGCAACAATTTTTCTTGAGAAGACTCCATTATATCATTTACCAGATAAGGATTTGTTCTGTTACGAGACTTGTGTGCAAGGGCAGAATACATAAGAGACTCCAGCTAAATTTTTTAGAATGGCTCTCCCGGTAAACCCGGAAGAGCCTTTAAGAAAACAAAGATCAAAAATCTCTATTAGCCGAATAATTGCAATACTTGCTGCGGAGCAAAGTTCATTTGAGCAACCATTGCTGTAGCTGCTTGAGCCCCAATAGAATATTTGGTTGCATTCAACTGTTCAAGCGCAATATCGGCATCGAATAACCTAGAAACAGATGCTTGAGAATTTGTGATAGCAGATGTGAGGAATTCATCTTTAGCATCCAATCTCTGAATGAAATTACCAACTTTACCGAGAGAATCAACAACTGCTGTTTCCAATGTATCCAGCTTTGTGGAAAGAGCGGTAAAATCACTTCTTTCCGGACTGCTGAGAGCGTCGATATCTGTTTTAAGTGAATCGAAAGCAGTATCCAAAGTGTTGGCGGCATAATCAATATCAATTGTTTCAGCAGAGGAGACGCCGGTTTGGAAACTAAATACTGCACCATTGTTTGAAGCAGTAGAAGTTAATAGTTCGGTATCGTTGAACTTGGTATTTGTAATAGCACTATCCATTTCATTTGCAATAGCTTGGATATCAGCAGCAAGTGCATCAAGATCTGCAGCGGCATTACCAGAGTCAGCAATTTTTGCTTTTATTTGAGTAACCATATCTCGAAGACTAACAAGCTGACTTTCGGCTGTTGCTAACATATCTTTTGCAGAGCCAACGTTCTTTTGAGCTGCCTGCATTAACGATACCTTTGCTTCTAATGACTTACCGATATTGAAACCGGAAGTATCATCTGCAACACTATTAATTCTCTTTTGAGTTGCTAATCTCAATTGAGCTTTTTGAGTGTTTTGGTTTAGCTTTGCTAAAGCGTTATACGCTTCAAGCGCACCGATATTTGTTGCGATTCTGAATGACATAACAACCTCCATGTTGTGTTTTTGTTTTGGCTTCCTTGCCGTTTAATTATGTTTATTAAGATCTTTTTTTTGTCATCTTTGTTAATGACTTTTGATCTTGTTTTCAATACCATTATCGTGAGATTGAATAAATAGTTTAGCTTTGTTCGGTAATAAAAATTAGAAAGGTAAAATTGAGGCTTCATAAAAAATGAAGCCTCACCAAAGGGTTAACCAAAGAGTTGTAGTACTTGTTGAGGGGCAAGGTTCAATTGGGCAACCATTGCGGTTGCGGCTTGTGCACCGATTGAAGCCTTAGTTGCATTTAATTGTTCAAGCGCAATATCTGCGTCAAACAATCTTGAAACCGATGCTTGAGAGTTTGTAATTGCTGCGGTAAGGAATTCATCTTTTGCATCTAATCTTTGCATGAAGTTACCAATTTTACCAAGGGAATCCACAACGGCAGATTCAACATTATCTAATGCGGTTGTTATTGCGGCAGCGGTAAAATCAGTACGGGCAGCGTCGGAATCAGGTAAATTGTCTATTTCACTTTTGAGAGTTGTAAAGTTGGTTTGTAAAGTACCGGCAGCATAATCAACAACCAGTTCTTCGGTTGTCTGTACACCCGTCTGGAAGCTAAATACACCTCCACCGTTTGATGCTGTTGAAGTTAGCAATTCGGTGTCATTAAACTTTGTATTGTTAATAGCATTGTTCATTTCTTCGGCAATAGCCTTTACGTCTGCTACAAGGGCATCAAGGTCTGCAGAAGCATTACCCGAATCTGCAACTTTTGCTTTGATTTGTGTTACCATATCACGCAAGTTAACAAGCTGACTTTCTGCGGTGGCAAGCATATCTTTTGCAGAGCCTACGTTCTTTTGAGCGGCTTGCATTAACGAGACTTTTGCTTCCAACGACTTACCGATATTAAAACCGGAAGTATCATCCGCAACACTATTGATTCTTTTTTGTGTTGCCAAACGAAGTTGTGCTTTCTGTGTTTGAGCATTGAGTTTTGCAAGGGCATTGTAAGCTTCCAAGGCTCCAATGTTCGATGCAATTTTGAATGATGACATTATTCCTCCTACATCAGTTGGTATTTATGTTGATTGAACTAATTTTTTCTTCTATTGTATTTATATGTTCTATGAGTTTTTTGTTATGTGAATTAATCTCTTTTGTCTTACGAATAAATTGATGGAGTTTATCCAGTTCCTTGCTTTGTAAGTAAAGGGAGATTAGATATATAATTATAGATGGTTCCGCAGGGAACCGGTTTACTGCATCTTCTAAAACATGAATGGCTTTATTAAGATTTCCGTCGCCGTTTAAGTCCGATGCGTATCTATTATACAGTTTTATATTGTTGGGAAATTTTTTAAGCAGTTTACTTTCAATGAGCAATTTTGAATCGATGTGCGTGTAATTTTCCAGAAGTTGAAAGTAAAAGTTTATGTTGTTCTCGTTGATGATTTCTTCTACAATAAGAATATCTTCAAAAGATAAAACGGAATCGCTTGTAATCAATTGAATTATATGCAGTTCTTTTTGCCAGAATTCCTTCTGAGTACTTCTAAATTCTTCAAGATTGCTAAAGAAAAACTCAATCCCGGTTTGTTCATTTGATTGGTAGGAAATATGTAAACCGTGGTAAAGAATTTTTTCTTCGTCAATAAACAAATCAAGTAATTTATTGGAATTATTCGGCTTTATTTTTTTTTTGTTTTGTTCATATGCGGCAATACAATATGAAACTGCTTCGGATCCTTTCCCGATTTTAGAATAAATTTCTGAAGCTGTGAGATTAACTATTACATTACCCGGATCTAATTTAATTGATTCATCAATTGCGGTTAATGCTTGCTCTAAATTATTGTACTGTTGATAATAATCTGCTATGCTGCTGTAAGAAATTGCTTTGTATTCATTTGGAAGAGAGGAATCTTTAACTGCCAGTCTATGGTATGCGAATGTATTTTCTTGATCATTTAACACGTTGTAAGTATTCGCAATTTGGAATGCATAATAACCTATCGGGTTTTCTTTATATTCGGCAATCAACAGTTTTAAATTTCTTTCAGCTTTTTTTACCAAGCCATTTTTATCAATATTATAACCGAGGTGGTTTATCCACAAATCCGAATCAATAATCTTATAACCATTTTCAAGCAAAGAACTTTCGATTTGCTCGTGTGCTTTGCCGGTAAATTTTATTTTGTTTGAATACTTAAAAAGTCGAGTGCTGTTTTGAATTTTCGGTTTCTTATTTATTTCGTCAATATTATAAATTTTACAGCGTACTCCGAGTTTTTCATCGTCTGCAACAATTTTTTTAAGGAGGTTGTGTGAATTTTTATCGAGACGTTCGTCGGCATCTAAATAGAGAATCCAATCCGAAGCAGAGCGGGAAAGTGCAAAATTTCTTGCAGCAGAAAAATCATCAACCCAATCGAAATGATAAACATCGGCATTATAACTTTTAGCTATTTCCAAAGTATTATCAGTTGAACCTGTATCAACAATTACAATATGGTCTACAACACTTTTCACGGACTCCAGGCAGTCAGCTAAATACTTTTCTTCATTTTTTACTATCATACTGAGAGTTATAAAAGACACCTTAGATAGCCTCTTTGTTTAATTTAGTGTTATGGGTTTCACTTAAACCGAGAGCTTTATTTACTTTTGCTAATCCGGCTGTTGCAAAATCATTATTCGGATCGTGCTGTACTGCGAATTCGAACATTGTTTTTGATTCTTCGTCCATGCTCTTGAGATAATAAAGTTCGCCTAACCCGGCACATGCTTGTGATGAACGTGGATCGAGATTTAATGATTTTTCAAAACATGATTGAGCTGCGTCGAATTTTTCTAATGCTAAGTAATTGAAACCTTTGAAATTTTCTAGAGATGCGATCTTGATTAATGCTGAATTGCTCATCACACCGCTTGTCAAAATTTCTTGTGCTTTTTCAACCATTTCTAGTGAGTGTTGAAAATCTTTTTCTTTAAAAGCATTGTATGCATCGGTAATGCATTTATTAAAAATTGATTGTTCTTCATCTGTCATAGAATCGATTTCTAAAGAGTTGTGATAGTTTGGGAGTCCTAGTGATTGGTTGACTTTTACCAAACCGCTTTTTGCAAATTCATTTTGGGAGTTAAGGTCAAGCGCCCATTCGAACATCATTTTTGCTTCTTCATCTTTTTCTTGAAGATAAAGTACCTCACCTAAACCGGCACAAGCCTGGGATGAGTGGGGATTAAGTTGTAAACCGTTTTCAAAACAATCTTGAGCGGCTTTATAATCACCTGTTCCTAAATTGATAAACCCTTTCAAGTTTTGGATACTTGCCAAAAATTCTTCCCGTTGATCTTCATCTATATTATTCAATTCATTTTGAAGATCCTCTTCTGAATTATTAAGAACCTCAAGCGCAGTATCAAATTTTTTGTTTGTAAAGAGTTCGTATGCTTGAGTTACTGTGTTTTCAAGTACTTGCATCTTTTTTCTCCTTTTATGATTTGGAATTTTTGTTGACATTATTAATCAACAGGTATGCCATGTGATAATTACTTGAAAAACTTGAATTTACGGGTAGAAACGCAATTTGTGAGAGAATAATGTGGTTAATATTGAACAGTTGTAAAATAGTGATCTCATAGGAGACCACTAAAATAACTTAAGGAGTTACTTGTGCTTCGATGTATTTGAGATTCTCAATTGCAATCTCATTTTGCGGATCAATTTCTATTACTTTGTTGATATTTCCCAATGCAGCTTCGTAGTCTTTTTGCATAATATTAATAACAGCGTAATCATTTAGGGCATCAATATTTCCCGGGTTGTCTTCCAGGAGTTGATCCAGAATTTTCGCCGCACCTTTTAAATCGGATTTGTTGATTAGTTCTTCAGCATCTTCAAGTGTATATTGCTGCTTACTCTCTGTCAATTCCAGTGAATTATTATTTTCATCCAGACCTAATTTTAGATTAACATCTGCAAGTTTTTTCCAAATACCGTTTTTGTTCTCACCGTTTCTGATAGCCCATTCATACATTGTTTTGGCTTCTTCATATAGCTCGGCGTTGTAAAATACTTCTGCTAAGCCTAAACAGGCTCTACCGGATTCCGGATTTAATTCAAGCTCGGACTTAAAGTAATCTTGAGCTTTTTCAAAATCACCAAGCTGGAAAGCAATGTTTGCCGTAAAATTCAATACATCTGCTTTTGTAATTTTTTCATAGCCGCTGCGGTCACTGCTTTCGAAATTTTCGATTGCCCGTTCAGCTTCCTTTAATGCAAATTCAAGTTCGTTTTCTTCGGAATGGATAATCGCTCTATTAAAAGCCTCTATAAACTCGCTTTTATTTACAGGATATACTACTCCCCGATTTTTGATTTTTTTGCCTTTAAGCCAAATTTCATTCGGATCAGCGCCCCATTTGTCGATAAACTTTTGTTGATTAATTTGCATTCTTTCGGCGTAAGCCGCTTCACCGTTTGCTTTAAAACTTTTTGAACCGTAATGATGAATGAAAACATCTTTGGCAATAACGGTTTTGAATCCTGCCAATTGAGCGCGTAAGCAGAAATCATCGTCTTCAAAATTACCGGGCGAGAACCGCTCATCAAGTCCGCCGATTTTATCTATAACTTCCCGTTTGATTAAAGTACACAAAAATGCGACACGCGGGAATTGCTGAACTTGTCCCTTGTTTTCTTTGCTTATTTTTTCAGCATATTTGTGCATTTCTTCTATTGAATCATACTTTGCTTCTTTATCGTGTTGCATACCGCTTACAATATTTGAGATAGGTCCAACAATACCAATTTTCTCATCCGATTCTGAGATCTCTATCATCCGCTTAATTGAATTTTTGGTTATGACAATATCGTTATTGGCTATTAAAATATATTTCCCCTCGGCAATCTTAATACCCTGATTAATAGCTTTAGGGAAGCCATAATTAGTGCTGTTGAGGACAACATTTACATTTTTATCTGCTCTTGAAATATGTTGAAGAAATTCTTTTGTACCATCGCTGCTGTTATTGTCGATAAAATTAATTCGAAGTTTTATGCCTCGTAAATTCTTGAGAGAATCGTAAAATTGTTTTGTGTATTCAAGCCCATTAAATGTCGGGACAATTATTGAACCTAAATAGCTTTCGTCTATTTCCGATATATCTTCAGTCTCAGTATGCAATAATTTGTTATATAGTTTTCTATAGTTATCAACATTTTCTCCCATCGATTTTAGATTCATAGTAATTAAATTCTTGTGAACCTTTTCAAGAACATTTGGATTATTCTGCAAGTATAAAAGTTTCTCCACCAAATCGTTAGGATTATTAGGCTCAAACATAAATCCTGTTTCTCCTTCAGTAATTCTCTCATTCAGAGCACCAACTTTTGAAGCCAAAACCGGTATGGTCATCTTAAATGTTTCACTTAAAGTATGACTGAATGTTTCGTCACAAATTGATGGAATTACAGCTATGTGAATATTTTTAAAAAGAGATGGTAATTCTTTTCTTTGATATTCACCGTGGAGAATTATACCGGCTTCATTACATATTTCAATTAACGAGGGGGGAACTTTGCCGAAAATTTTGAATGTGATATTTTTATTTTGCAAGAGTCTTGCGGCTTCTATTAAAACCAGAACCCCTTTGCGTGAAGAAGCATTGCCAATAAAACCGACATTCAATTTAGTTTTATGTTTTTTATATGATATAGCAGGTAAATTTTCAACGCCGTGAGATATTACAATCAATTTATCTTTGAGTACATCTCCATATGTTTTCAAAAATTTCTCTTTTACAAATTGAGAATGAGCAATAACAACATCGACTTGGGTAAACATATAACGAATTAATTCGAATCGCTGTTGCATGTATTCTTGTATTGGTTGGGGATTCCTTGGTTTTCTTCTTATTCGCTTAGCTGAAAGACAATAAACACACTCGTTATCATTCCAGTCAGCAAAATCTTTTCCACAACGTTCGTTATTCCCGGGGAAAATCATGTTATACTCGGGGCATAATAAGTAAAAATCTCTTAACGAAAGAATAACTTTTTTGCCTAACTTTTTAGCAATAATTGGGAGTAATAATGACGACCATTCTAATAAGTGTTGGAAAAATATAATCTGATAATCTCCACCCAAAAGAATTCTGCTGAAATTTTCTTCTATCAGTGGACTTGTAAGGTCACCTGGATAATTTATAAAATGCTCAACTGCCAAGTTATTTTCTTTTGCAATACCAATAACTCGTAAACTATCACTTTCAATTTTTGATACAGCATCTTTAAATTCGCGTTCTAATGAATAGGGGAATAAGACTGTTGAACGAAATTCTCCAGATAAACCTTCAAGAATATTTGTTGTATGCAACTCTGTACCACCAGCAACCCCATAATCATGAATAACATAAAGCACATGTGGATTGCGATTATTAAAATGAGTTTTAATAAGGATTCTTTCCTGAATAGCTCTTAAGGGGTTTCTTCTGCAAAATTCAAAAATTTCATTTTGATAATTAGGATACCTATTTGTAAGTATTTCTCTATTTTTTTGTCTCCTTGCATCAACGTTACCGAGAAAAGTAAAAGATGCTCTACCTGAGTGATAAACAAAAGCATCATCTGCGCAGGCTATCTCATACCCTTTTCTTTTCGCTCTTTCACAAAGATCATTTTCTTCGCCATACCCGAAACCGAAAATCTCATCAAAATGTCCGATCTCATTTAATACTTTTCTTTTAATCAACATACAAAAACCACCGCCAGTTGGCACTCTCGGATAAGCTCTATTCGAACAATTTGCAATTAATTCGGAATATTTTTCCAATGTGAATCCAGGGGGGATATCATTTTTTTCATTAAACTTTGGGACTGAGAAAATTGTAGCATTATTAGAAAGAGGCGATACCATACCGACTTTTAAATCACTTTCTGCACACCGATGCATCCGCTCCAACCAGTATGGAGTTACTTGCGTATCTGAATTCAATATAACCACGTCGTTGCTTGATAGTTCAAAACCTTTATTCATATTAACAACAAACCCACTGTTCTTTTGGGACTCAATGACTCGGCACCGTTTATCTTCTTCAGCAAATTTGTAGAGTAAAGGTAAAATTTGTTTATCTGTGCTTGCATCATCTAATAAATATATGTTGTGTCTTGCATCAGTATAATTTAACACGCTGGTTATGCATTTTTTTACTTCTTCGTAGGCGTTATAAATCGGTATTAAAATATCATACGTTTTTGAAAAGTCGGTTAAGCCAGTTTTATTAATAGATTCACCCGATTCGTAAGAGGCTATTTCATCTATTTTTTTAAGTGCCTTAGATATTGCTGATTCATAATCTTTATTCATTTGCTGATATCTCTTTAATAATAGTTTGAATTGTTATTTGTATTGTATTTTTTTTGTTTTATAATTCATTCAATATTTACATACCACTTCAAGCATGAAGGTTATTATATGTTTCAGAGTTCTGTTTTATGTAAAGCAAGTTCTCTAAAGCCACTTTGTTTCGCGGATTTACTTGAAGTACTTTGTTAAGCAATGTATAAGCATCCGAATAGTTTTGAATCATAATCTCAATAACTGCAAGATTAATAAGAACATCTTCATTAAAACCGGTTTTATTCAGCATCTGTAAAATTTCACTTGCTTCAAGTAATTGTCCTTCTTCAATTAATTTTTCCGAAATATTAAGCAGCTTGTTAAAATCGACCGGGGGTATATTCAATTTCTTTTTGAAATTTATTATTGCTGTTTTCTTTGTATAATCTCTTGTTTCTTGCAGGGCTGAGTAAAAGTTACCCAATTGTTTTTCTATCACTGGATTATGATATGGTTCAAAGCTTTCAATCGCACTTTTATAAGCACTTAAAAGTTGCTTGACAACATTTGGGGCGGAATAAATTTCAGAAGCTTTTTCTCTAAGTATTGGCGCGTCATCTGGATTATATTTTTTTATTTCTTCAATTAATTCTTCAACGGTAAAGTTTTTGGCAAACCTTCTTCCTGAAAAATTGTTTTTTCGTATTTCATCAAAATTTTTTGGCGTAACCATACCATCTCCGCCTGCATAATCAAAAACAATTGGAATTCTTTCACAAAACATTGATTCGATAATACCGCGACCCAATGAAAACACAATGTCTGCTTGTTGAATTAACTGATTGACTTCATTTTGTGATACTTCGCCGAATCTACCGCCGATAAATGTATATCCGATTTTTAGAGCATCACAAGCAGCTTTAATTATGTTTGCTTTTTCATCAGAAATTTTTGCACTGATAATTAGTGCTCGTCTTGGGGTATTATTTATTTTACCGACAGGGAAAAATGTATTAGGATCGATGATATTTCCAATAGTTGTTATTTGTTTTTCATCAATTCCTTTAGAGACAAGATTTACTTTAATTTCTTCACTGATAGCAAAGAAATGTGAGATATTTATATCAAACATTGGTGGTTGTTCGAGAAAGGGGATTACACCCTGTGAAAGAAAAATAATCGGCAGATAGGGGAAAAAATACCTTATTTCAATTGCGTTGATGTTATGATGTACATGAGCTATATCAAATTTAATATTTTTTATTTTCTCCAAATTATCGACTACTTTTATGCCGAGTTGTTTGAAATTATCTTTTAATTCCCCCAGGTATTTTGAATAAACAATCACCTCGCAATTATTTTGTTTAAGGTAGTTTGCGATGTTTAGCGTAAAAATTTCGGAACCGCTGTTGTGTATCAGCTGATGATTAGTCAACAAAATTCTAAACTTCCTACTTCTTGGATCAGCAGACGATTGCAGATAGTTTTTTTTACTGATGTTATTGGAAATTCTTTCATCTATTAAGGATAAATCGTTTTTAGAAAATTCAGTAAGTCCTTGTCCAGGTTCACCTTTTCTAAAAACTTCCTTCAGCCCCTCAGGTAAACTTTTTCCTAATCTTGTTTCCTCAATTATTTGTTTGATTGGAATAGTGGATAAATTTAGGAAGTTCATTAGTTTTGTTAATTCTGATAGAGTAAAATCCCATAGCCTTTCATATGATAATACGTAATCAAAATCAGTATATTTTTCTATCGTCTTTTGATATTTGATATACAAATTGATTGCTTCATCAAGTGATTTGGGGGAATTTTTCCAAAATGAGTTTTTTTGTACCATCGAAAAAAGAATATCATATTTATTCCTTTCAATAAGAATAATTTTTGCATTAGGGAAAATTCTCTTAATGTTATGCATTTGAAAAATATGACCAGGAGTTTTTTCCACTAAGATTTTATCTTGTGGTAGTCTGTTTACTTTTGCAATAATTTCATCATCAGAATAATTTCGTAAAAATAAACCGGTTTCTTTTGTTACCTGCTCAACATCTATGTTTAAATTAGCCGGGGTCATAATAAAACAGTCTGGGTGCTTTTCAAGGATTGAAAGCAACCAAGTAGTCCCTGAGCGCGGAATCCCTACAATAAAAACTAAATTCTTGCTGAATATCATTTGTTCATTCACTGTTGCTTTATTTGACAAAAAGCTATTTCGTCATTATTTATTTGCCAGTTTTATGCCAGGCGTATTCTGAACAAAAACGAATAAAATTAAGAATTGACTGCTGATATTCGACAGATTGGCTATTATTGGGCAATCCGAGGTAAGAGAGGATTTTTCACTAAGCAGATTTCAATTCTATAGAATCACCTACTTTGCACCAAGTTTAGTGTTTAATTTCGCAGCAGATTTAAGTCGGGTGTTGGCGATATTTAATTGTTGTCCAATATTAACCAACAAATGGACTAAAGCTCGAGGAGCATTTCAAGCGGTTTTTGGAGGGCTGATTGGTCTTCCTTAAATTTCTCTTTAAGTTTTTCTCTTTCTTCTGCTTTACTTTTTTTATATGCTTCTATTTCTTCGGTGAGATTTTGTTTTGTTACGGTGTATTTTTTGTTCTGACTATTTTTTCTGTCTTCGTATTGCTTCTTTAAGTCTGCTTTACCTTTTTCTTTAAGTGCATTCAAGTTACTGATTCGTTTTAGGTAACTGTTTTTTTGGACGTATTTTTTGTGAACGTTATTTATTACCATAAATACAGAAATAATAATTCCGATAATAAAAGTAATTACGCCCCATTTTAATCCCCCCATAATAAGTATAGCGAATAAACTTCCGACATTTGCAATATCGTTTACGTAGCTGTTTGTGTATTCGGCAAACCCGCCTGAAAGGAGAACGAAAGAAGAGAAAAGGAAATTATATACTAAGGATGTTTTAATCGTGTCAAAAGTTGATTGATATGAATTAGATTCGAAGTCTTCCAATTTTTCTTCAAAAAACTTAATCTCTTCACTAACGTTTGCTTCAAAATCACTTAGTAGTTTTTGATATCTTTTTTCTTCTTTTTGTAGTATTGACTCATTCTTGGATTCAAGATTTCTTAATAGCTCTTGGTTTTCAGAAATTTTTTCATCGTATCTTTTTAGTAAATCATCAATAGTTTTTTCAAATTTCAACTCTATGTTTCCAATTAACTCCTTAATTATAGCTTTGGTACGGTTATGCAGTTCTTCCAAGGTAGAAAGAAAATGATAACTTCTTGAGTTTCCGTACTTTGACATAACCCGATAAAGAAAATTTAATTTTGCTTTTACTTCTTCCGACTTGAACTCCAATAACTCGTCTTTATCCAATTCCTTAAGTATCTTGTTAATCTTATTGATTATCGAAATATTTCTTTGAGAGGAAAAATTTAGTGTCGAAATTTTATCATATAATAAAGAACCTTCATAAAGATTGAATACATTTTGCAGAAAAGAATTGTGTAAAAAAGTATCAAACTCCTTTAGATTATAATTACTAATTGCGTGAACCATTCGTCTCAAATCATACTCTACGATTTTCTCAAGTTGTGTTTCAGCTTCGTTTAGAGTTTTTGTTGCAAGAAGAATTTGAGCTTTATAAAAAGCTGCATTCGGGGAAAAACCGCCAAGGTCTTCAATATTATTTATAGAATACATCGAAGTTTCCCACTCGCTGATTTCAATGTGATAGAATACTTTCAGTAAGTTGAAATAAAATTTGAAAATATTATTTTCTTCTTTTTCTTGAAGTAAGGATAAGTAATCCAACTTATCTTCAATAAGTGTTCGGTTGTGTACCTTTGCAATTTCACGAACTAAAAATGAACAAAGCAGTAATTCATCAAAATAAGAATTGTTGTTTGGTTTACTCAGCTTTAAGAGTGTAATAAATAATGATTCTTTTTCGGTATCGGTTTTAGCCAAAAACCATTTGAGAAGTGTTTCTCGGATGGAATCTTTTGAGAATAATTGTTCTCTGTTGTTAAGTACTTTATAAAAATCCAGTAAAAAAATAGTCAGGTTATCTTTGGAAAGAAAACATTCCGACAAATCATCAGGCAATTTAAGACTAAATATCTTATGATTTTTTTGCGATTCCTTAAGTGGGTCAAACTTACCGGAAGGATCATAAAAGAAATAATCCTTTCCGAGTTTACTGAATTTTCGTCTGTCTTCAAGCTGTATTTCTAAAGTGGGCATCATCAAACGATTTGATCTCGTACAATTTTTCTAATAAGATTATCGAAGAAAATGCCGTGAAATTTAGTCTTTATAATAAGATTTAAATTAGCAGTTTATTAGTTAGGAAATAAGGAAGAATAATTTTTCAAAAAAAATTTGCACAAAGTATTAAAATTTTGGAAAAATCTTCGATGATATACCATTGGTAACCATATAAAGTTAGACAAAATTAGGAGACGCGACCATGTTAAGCCGTTTCAAATCTGTAATATCAATTATTACTGCGGGGTTTCTTGTTGTTGGTGTATTTGTATTGAATGTTGAATTGTCAGCCGATACCGGAGGCAATCAATCCGATCAATACTTGGCATTTGCTCAAGAAATGCCGGAAGTAGAAGGCGGACTGGCTGAAGTATTTAAAAAAATAAAATATCCTGAAATAGCTAAAAAAGCCGGAATTTCCGGGAAAGTTTATGTTATGGCTTTTATAGACGAAAACGGTAATGTTAATGATGTTCAAGTAATAAAAGGAATCGGCGGAGGTTGTGATGAAGCCGCTGTTGAAGCTATTAAGCAGTCGAAATTTATTCCCGGAAAAAATGAAGGCAAACCTGTAAAAGTAAAACTTTCATTGCCGATTACTTTCAAATTAAATTAAACTATTATCGAGGCTGTTATGCTTGACAAGTTAAGAGAATTGAAAAATTTTAAAAAGCTGAAATTCGTTAGAAAAATTCAAATGGGATTTCTACTGATTGGAACAATCTCAGCATTTATTGCCATTAATGATTTCTTCCAAATTTCCGAGTTCGAGACGACTAAGGATAACATCTTTTCGGATTACTTGGAGCCTACACTTGAAGTTAAAGGGCTATATACAGATTTTCAAAAAATGCAGTTCGTATTAATTCAACTTTCCATCCCTGAGTTCGCCGATCAGTTTAATCAAAATGTCAATACTTACCGAGAATTTAGTGCAAGTTTTGATTCGACCCTTGCAAGACTTACTGAAAGGAAATACGATAACGAAATTGTTTCTGCTATACTTCAAGAAATAAGCGGTATATGGCAAAACTATAAAGGTATTGTTGCCGACGGGATAATAAGTGCCAGTGCATCTCAGATGTATGATATGGCGGCAGTAATAGCCGCAACTTCCGGTAAAGAAGTAGGTGATGAATTGGTCGATAAATTTGATACAATTGTAAACGAATTCGATAATAAAGCAGAGCTATTAAATTCTGAAATGGCTGACCAAATCAGTATATCAAGAGTTTCATTGATAATTGGTATGGGAATAGGAACTCTATTTTTAGGAGTGTTCATTTTCTACTTGGCGCCTACAATCAGTAAACCTATTAACGCACTTAAAAATTCCGTTAATGAATTTTCTGACGGTAATTTTAATATCGAGTTGGATATTTCGCGTGAAGATGAATTCGGTGAACTTGCAAAAATGATGAATATGATGAAAGAAAAACAACTCGAAAAAATTGAAGCCGTTAAAAGTGTTGCGGACGGTAAACTTGCAAGAGTTACACAAGCATCGGATAAAGATGAACTGGCTATTTCAATAAATAAACAGATCGATATTCTACAAGGTCTGCTAACTGAAGCCGATAAACTTGTTGAAGCTAATAAACTCGGTGATTTAACACTACGAGGTGATGTACAAAGTTTTAACGGGGATTGGCAGAAATTTATTATCGGTATAAACTCTATACTTGATTCTATGTTGACACCCATTCAAGAGGCAACAGTTGTACTTAATGAAATTGCCAACGGTAACTTGACTGCTAAGATGAAGAAAGAATACAAAGGTGATTATGAATTAATAAAAGATAACATCAATAAAGTTGTTGATTCATTAAACGATATTCTGATAAAAGTAATAAACAACTCGCATGAATTGGATACAATGACCGGTTCAATTTATGATGGAACTGAAGAACTTGTTAGCGGTGCCGATAGACAAAAATCTCAAACTCATGAAGTAGCTTCGGCAATTGAGCAGATGACAATCACAATTCAAGATAATAGTAAGAATGCAATTACTACAGCAGAGTTAGCCGAGAGCGCAGGCGAAAAAGCCAAAGAAGGCGGCCGTGTTGTTTCGGAAACTATTGCCGGAATTCAACGTATTGCCGATGTTGTAAATAAATCCGAAAAGACAATACAAGAGCTTGCAAACAACACTAACAAAATCGGCGAAATAATAAAAGTAATTAATGAAATTGCCGATCAAACAAATCTACTTGCATTAAATGCTGCTATTGAAGCTGCGCGCGCAGGTGAGCAGGGAAGAGGATTTGCTGTTGTTGCCGATGAGGTTCGTAAATTGGCAGAACGTACTACCAATGCAACCGAAGAAATTGAAGGTATGCTCGGCAGAATTCAGAAAGATACTTCCGATGCTGTGCTCGTTATAAATGAAGGAACACGTGAAGTTGAGAACGGGAAAAAACTTGCTTTTGAAGCAAACACTGCCCTCGAAGAAATTATTAAAGGAGCTGATGAAGTTTCGGTCACAATTAAACAATTGGCAGCTGCTAATGAAGAACAAAGCACGACCAGTTCCGTTATTTCAAAAAATGTTGAAAATATTAGATTGGTTACCGACGAATACAGCATGCACATCAATCAAATTAAAGATTCCGTTCGTAAATTATCCGATTCTTCAGGCGAACTCAAAATATCACTAAGCAAATTCAACATTAAAAAAGCAATGTATGTTGAAGAGGAAGCAGCAGCGTAACTCAACAAAAATTGTTTCCCTTTTTTGAACCCGGATATTATATTGTGGTATCATCCGGGTTTTTTATTAAAACAGATTGTCCACTTGGAAAATTTATCAATAACACAATAGTTATGCTACTTGTTAAATGCTAAGTATAAAATCCCAACTTAGATTTTCTTGGATTTAACCGAATTAAGTTTGTCGGGGTTCTTGTTATCCATACCTTCAGTAAAAGATTTTCTTACGACTATTTTACCTTCAAGCCCTAAAAAAAATCACAGTCGATTTGTTACTTGTCCTTTCAAAAAATAAAAAAGGGGAATCAGAAAACTGATTCCCCTTTTGCGGAGAGGGCGGGATTCGAACCCGCGATACCCCGTTAAGAGTATGACGGTTTAGCAAACCGTTGGTTTCAGCCACTCACCCACCTCTCCGATAGCTGAATTAATCAAAAAAATTAAGTAAAGTAAGAACATGAACAAAGAGGTTTAGCACCCGCCTCAGGCGGGTCAGCTGATCACCCACCTCTCCGTTAGCTGAATTGATCTAAAAAATTAAGCAAAGTAAGAACATAAACAAAGAGGTTTAGCACCCGCCTTTGGCGGGTCAGCTGATCACCCACCTCTCCGTTAGCTGAATTGATCTAAAAAATTAAGTAAAGTAAGAACATGAACAAAGAGGTTTAGCACCCGCCTCAGGCGGGTCAGCCACTCACCCACCTCTCCGTTAGCTGAATTGATCAAAAAAATTAAGTAAAGTAAGAACATAAACAAATAGGTTTAGCACCCGCTTCAGGCGGGTCAGCCCGTCATACACTCCCCGTAAGCTGAATTTCTTATCTACAAGTGTGTCGAATAAGAATTACAAAGATAGAAATTATTTCCTTCTTTTAAAACAAATTCTATTAGAATTAGCTTTTATTGATTTTGTTCATTACATGAGCTAATTTCTTACTAAATTTTCGACAAATAATCTCATTTGGAGGATGGCGCCAATGGCAAAAGGAAAAATGAAAGGTGAAGTATTTTATCCCGCTAAAGAAATTATTGATGCGGCACATATTAAAGATTGGGAAAAGTTAAATAGAGAAGCTTCTACCAATTATGAAAAATTTTGGGAGGATAGAGCAAACGAACTACACTGGTTCAAAAAGTGGAATAAAGTAATTGATGATTCAAAGAAGCCGTTTTATAAATGGTTCACCGGTGCTAAAACTAATATAGCATACAATTGTTTGGATGTTCACGTAAAAACTCATCGCAGAAATAAGATCGCATTTATTTGGGAAGGTGAAAACGGTGACTTTGAAGCAATGTCGTACTTCCGCCTTTATAAAGAAACTTGCAAGTTCGCAAATATTTTAAAAAGTATGGGCGTAAATAAAGGTGATCGTGTAACAATATATATGGGAAGAATACCTGAAATTGTTGTTGCAATGTTAGCCTGTGCAAGAATTGGCGCTATTCATTCTGTTGTTTACGGCGGATTTTCAGTTGAAGCACTGCATGAGAGAATTGAAGATAGTCAATCAAAATTATTAATTGTTGCCGATGGTGCTTATCAAAGAGGTAAAATTGTTCCGTTAAAAGATATTGCTGATGAAGCGCTAAAACGAGCAGGCGGTATTGAACATGTGATAGTTGTTAAAAGAACCGGACATGAAGTAAATATGGAATTTGGTAGAGATATGTGGTATCATGAATTAAGAACTCTGCCCGTTGCTTCAAATGATTGTTCACTTGAGATTATGGATGCTGAGGATCCTTTATTTATTTTATACACTTCGGGCACAACCGGCAAACCAAAAGCAATTTTGCATACGCACGGAGGTTATCAGGTAGGCACTTACACAACACTTAAATATGTCTTTGATATTCAAGAGCAAGATAGATATTGGTGCGCTGCTGATCCCGGTTGGATTACCGGTCACAGCTATATTGTTTATGGTCCGCTTCTTAATGGGGCAACATCGTTTTTATATGAAGGTGCACCTAACTTTCCGTATCCGAATAGATGGTGGAAGATGATTGAGACCTATGGAATTAATATTCTTTATACAGCTCCAACCGCAATACGCGGGTTGATGCGCTTTGGTGAAGCTTGGGTAAAAAGACATGATCTATCTTCATTAAGACTTCTCGGCTCGGTTGGGGAACCAATAAATCCCGAAGCGTGGAGATGGTATTACGAAGTTGTTGGAAATTCCAAATGCCCAATTATGGATACCTGGTGGCAAACCGAAACCGGCATGTTTATGATAACTCCTATGCCATGCGTTCCTTTAAAGCCCGGTTCAGGTACAAGACCATTCCCGGGATTGATTATGGATGTGGTTGATGATGAAGGGAACTCGGTCAAACCTAATGAAGAAGGATATTTGGTAATCAAAAATCCTTGGCCTGCAATGATTAGAACAATTTACGGTGATGACGATCGTTACGTTGAGCAATATTGGAGTAGATACCCGGGGTGGTATATGACTGGCGATAGCGCAAAGAAAGATGAAGACGGTTACTTCTGGGTTATTGGTCGTGTTGATGATGTAATTAAAGTTTCCGGGTATAGACTTGGAACTGCCGAAATAGAAAGTGCGCTTGTTAGTCATAGCGCAGTAGCAGAAGCAGCTGCAATCGGGCTTCCTCATGAGGTTAAAGGAAACGCAATTCACGCATATGTAATTCTTCGTTCGGGTATTGAAGGGGATAGTAAATTAATAGAAGAATTAAGACAACATGTTGGGCACGAAGTCGGTCCGATTGCTAAACCGGAACAAATTGAGTTTGTTGATTCTCTACCAAAAACTCGTTCCGGTAAAATTATGAGAAGAGTATTAAAAGCCAGGGCACTTGGTCAAGACCCGGGCAATCTTTCTACATTAGAAGATTAATGAAGGGAAATAGTTCTCTGGACTCGTTTTGGAAAATTACTTTACAGCGTAGCACAGACATTCTTGTCTGTGCTTTTTTATTTTTTTAACCTAACTAATCTTGACTGACCACAATATTCATCCTTCGGCAATTATCAACTTTTTAGAGATTTCTATCTATTGTATAATCCTATAATCATTCTATATATTTATTTTCTCTAAGAATAATTATAGCGGTCTTTTTTTCTGTAAAATCATTATATTAACATTTCACCCAATTAAATTCAGAAGAACATGTTATCAAAAGTATACGCATCTACAACTTTTGGAATTGATGCTTTTTTAGTTGAAGTTGAAACACACATCGAAAAGCAAATTCCCGGTGTTAGTATTGTTGGTTTGCCCGATTCTGCAGTTAAAGAAAGCCGCGAAAGAGTTACCGCAGCAATTACAAATTGCGGGGTTGAATTTCCCAAAAAGAAAGTAACTATAAATCTTGCCCCTGCTGATATTAAGAAAGAGGGAAGTGCATTCGATTTACCCATTGCAATCGGGATACTTGCAGCAATAGAAAAGGTTCAACTCAATCAACTTGACGATACTCTTTTATTAGGTGAGCTTTCTTTAGATGGGACACTCCGCAAAATAAAAGGTGGCCTGCCTATTGCAGTCGAGGCAAAAAAGAACAAAATGAAAAATTTGATCCTGCCGATTGATTCGGTTAAAGAAGCATCAATTGTTGATGGACTTAATGTTTATGGAATGGAAAGCCTACTCGATGTAATCGCTTTTCTTAATAACGACAAACAATTCAAACCAGTAGTTACAAGTAAAGAAGAAGTTTTTTCAAAAGTGAACTCGTACAATTTAGATTTCTCAGACGTGAAAGGGCAGGAGAATGTTAAACGTGCGCTTGAAGTTGCTGCTGCTGGTGGACATAATATTTTAATGATTGGTCCTCCCGGTTCAGGCAAAACAATGCTTGCAAAAAGGTTCCCTTCAATATTGCCTCCTCTAACTTTTGAAGAAGCAATTGAAACTACAAAAATTCATTCTGTTGCCGGAATTTTAAGTAAGGAGCAAGCTCTTATTACCGAACGACCATTTCGCAGTCCTCATCACACCGTTTCCGATGCTGCATTAATTGGCGGAGGAACATTCCCGAGACCGGGGGAAGTTTCGTTCGCTCATCACGGTGTTTTATTTTTAGATGAGCTTCCTGAGTTCAAAAAGAATGTTTTGGAAGTAATGCGCCAGCCTATGGAAGATTATAAAGTAACAATAAGTCGTTCAAAAATGTCACTTGAATTTCCGGCAAATTTCATGCTCGCTGCGGCTATGAATCCATGTCCTTGCGGTTTTTATACCGATCCGAATCGAGAATGTACTTGCAACTCAGGAATGATACAAAAATATATGTCGAAAATTTCCGGACCATTGCTTGATAGAATAGATATACATATCGAAGTTCCTGCAGTTAAGTATAAAGAGTTATCTTCAAGTGCTAAAGGCGAACCGTCGAGTGAAATCAGAAAGCGAGTTGTAAAAGCAAGGGAATTACAACAAAATAGATTTAAAGAAACGCCAACCATTCACAACAATGCAGACATGCCAACACGCGAAATTAGAAAATACTGCCAGCTTGACGAACAAAGCTCAGAATTATTAAAAATGGCGATGACTAAACTCGGTCTTTCAGCAAGAGCTTATGATAGAATTCTAAAAGTAAGTCGCACAATAGCAGATTTAGAAGGTTCAGAAAACATCCAGCCCGCACACATAAGCGAAGCGATTCAATACCGTAGTTTGGATAGGGAGTTGTGGAACCATTGATTTTTGTATAAACCAAGTTCCTCAAAGGAACTTGGTTTATTCTGAGATGCTTGCTAAAATTTCTGGTAAGGTATTGGCGATTGATTTTTCCGAAAGGATGATTGAACGAGCCAAAGAGAAAATCAAATTTGGTAATGTTGAATTCAAAACTGCAGATATTACCAATAAATGGGATATGCCTGATGATTCAACCGAGTTGATTACATGCAATCTAATTTTGGAGCATATTGAAAATCTTAATTTTATCTTTGCCGAAGCATCTCGTTCGCTGGTAACGGGAGGCAATTTGTTTGTAAGTGAATTGCATCCTTTTAGACAGTATGCTGGGAAAAAAGCAAACTTCGAACGTGAGGGTGAAAAGAATGAAATACACTCTTTTGTTCATAACATTTCCGATTTTCTTGACGCAGCAACTAAAAATGGATTAGCTTTAATAAAACTTGAGGAATGGTATACTGATAATAATGAAATAAAATTACCCCGGTTAATAACATTCTTATTTAATAAGAGATGATAATCAGTCATAAGTATAATCCTAGTTTACAATATTGATTTCAAATTGTTTGATGAAACCAGTTGAAATCATCTGTCACATTCCGAATTTTAAGCGAATTTTAAGAATTCATTTAAGTTGGTTTAAGGCGCTGCGTATAAATTTGAACATAAAAAAGGAGAAATATTATGTTCGATTTATCTCACATACACCCAATGATAGTACACTTCCCGATTGCTTTATTAATTATAGGATTCTTAGCTGATTTAACAGGAGCAATAACGAAAAAAGAATTTTTCAACAAAGCTGGTTTTTATCTTTTGATTTTAGGAACTTTAGGGGCTGTTGCAGGATATATTTCAGGCGATTATGCCGGTGATGGCGTAACGGAAGCGGGCGCTTTGGGTCAGGCTCTCGAATTACACGAGCACGCTGCCGAGTTATCGCTTTGGTTGATGCTGGGAACAGCGTTGGTTAGAATTGCTGCCGTTTCATTTAAAAAATATACAGGAGTAATTAAAATAATTGCAATGGTTTTATTTTTCGCCGGCGTGCTTTCAATTGCAAGAACCGGTTATTACGGCGGAGAACTTGTGTTTAAACATGCCGCCGGAGTTCAATTAAATCTTGGGCTGGATTTTAATTCGATGAATAATAGTAACAGTGATTTGAAAATTGAACATGAAGACGATGATTAGGAGAATAATATTACGGGTAAATAAATGCGTGTTCTTATTGTAGAAGATGAAAGAGGAATTCTCAATTTTTTAAGAGACGGACTAAAAGAAGAAAATTTTGCTGTTGATACCGCACAGGATGGGAAGACTGGTTTAGAACTTGCACTGGTAAATGATTACGATGTGATGCTTTTGGATTGGATGATTCCAGGTATTAGCGGCATCGAAGTTTGCCGGCAGATCAGAAAAGAGAAATGTTCTGTTCCGATTATTTTTCTAACCGCTAAAGATACAGTCCAGGATACTGTGTTCGGGTTGGAAGCAGGCGCAAATGATTATATCAGGAAACCTTTTCAGTTCGAGGAACTTCTTGCTCGCATACGTGTGCAATTACGTTCGACTAATGAGGAGGATTCGGCGCTCACTTTCGAAGATATTTATCTCAATCTCGATACTCGCCAGGTGTTTAAAGGTAAAAGAGAAATCCAGTTAACCCAAAAGGAATTTGCACTGCTTGAGTTTCTTATTCGTAATAAGGGTAAGGTTTGTTCACGTACAAGAATTATTGAACATGTTTGGGATATTCATTTTGATTCCGATACTTCTGTAATTGATGTTTATATAAACTTCCTTCGTAAAAAGCTGGATGTAGATGGGAAGGAAAGTTGTATAACTACGGTTAGGGGAGTCGGTTACATTATGCGCGAAGTTTAGTATGAGCTTAAGGAATAGAATAGCGTTTTATTTTATGGCTGTAACGGCTTTGTTTACTTCCATTTTGTTTTTTGTTATTTACAGTATCGTTTTTAATACCGTATATAATCATCTTGATGAAGATCTTGAAGCAGAAACCTCTGAAGTAACTAACAGTATTATCTTTATTAAAGATGAGATGATCTTTACAAATGAATATGAATGGACAGAGAAAGAACACGGTCAGGTTGAGGTAAATCCTACATTTATTCAAGTTGTAGATTCAAACGGAAATATTATTAGAAAGACAAATAATTTAAGAGACAGCAGTCTCGCATTTCACCGCGGTACGTTTAAAAAACAATTCTATGATTTGAATGTTGCCGGGTCAGCAGTAAGACAAATTCAAGCCCCGATCTTTTCTGATGATGGTAAAATTAAAGCATTTATTTTGATTGCAATTCCACTAGAGGAATCTGCAATAGTATTATCAAATCTTAAAACCGTTTTGTTTGTTTCATTCCCTGTTGTACTTTTGTTGTTGTTTTCAGTATCACGAGCAATTGCTGGCAGAATAATATCACCGGTAAACAACATCATAAAAACTGCTGAAAAAATTACCCGGGAAAATCTTAATAAAAGAATTGCCTATCCGCCAAGAAATGATGAACTTTTTGTATTAACGGATACAATCAATAATTTATTAGACCGGATTCAAGAAACGGTGCTGCGCGAAAAACAATTTACAGCAGATGCATCTCACGAGCTCAGAACTCCTATCTCTATAATAAAAGGAACTCTCGAAGTATTGATTCGCAAAGAAAGAAATACGGAACAATATAAAGAAAAAATAAAGTATGTAATCGGAGAAGTTGATAGAATGGCTGAACTGGTAGAGCAGCTTCTTTCGCTTGCAAGGTATGAAAGCGGTAAAATTAAGCCGATGATAGGTGATATCAAGCTTTCTTCGATTATTGAAATGGTGATTGCGAGATTAGAAAAAAATATATCCGCTAAAAAGGTAGAAGTAGTTAAAGAGTATGTTGATGGAACAACTGTAACAGCCGATGCATCAATGATGGAAATTATTTTAGAAAACCTAATTTCAAATTCGGTTAAATATTCATTTGAAGAAAGTAAAGTTTATATAAAACTATTCACGGATAATGGTAATACAATTTTGTCTATTACTAATTACGGCGAACCTATTTCTAAAGAACAATTAACAAATATATTTGATCGATTTTATCGTGTAGATTCCAGCCGCACATCCGATATTACCGGCAGCGGTCTTGGTTTAGCGATTGTAAAAAGATTAATTGAATTGCAAAATCTTTCAATTAAAGCCGAAAGCGGCAGACAGAAAGGCACTACCTTCAGTGTGATTTTCACATCATAAAGCCTCCAAACATTTTAAGCAAATTTTAAGATTCACTTAAGTGTAGTTTTAGGAATACACATTAAATTGCGTACAGAAATTATCAATCAAAAAAAAAGAAAGGTGTCTAAAATGAAACGAAAATCGATTCTTATAAGTGTTTTCTTGTTTGCATTTGTTAACATGTCATTTGCAGGATCGGAAATGACAACTGTTCAAAATATAAAAGCGGCAATTAAAGGCGAAATAACTGCGAGCGCTAAATATGCTTCTTATGCTGAAAAAGCAAAAGAAGAAGGTTTTGAAAAAGTTGCATTATTGTTTGAAGCCGCTTCAAAAGCAGAGGCTGTGCATGCAAACAATCACAGGGCGGTACTTTCGCAGCTTGGTGAAAGCATAAATGATTTTGAACCTGAATTCACAGTAAAGTCAACAAAAGAAAACCTTGCAGATGCTATAAACGGTGAAAGTTATGAGGTAGCGACAATGTATCCCGATTTCTTATCGGCGGCACAAACCGATAATGTTAATCTTGCGCTGATCTCGTTTAATTATGCATATCAAACTGAAAAGAAGCATGCTGAATTTTATAAGAGAGCATTAGCACAATTGGAAGCTGGAAATGAAAAGCAGCTTCCGTCGGTTTACTATGTTTGCAGCACTTGCGGAAATACATATGAAAATGAAGCCCCGGAAAGATGCGGTATTTCAATGACACCGAATGAAAGGTTTATTACAATTAAATAATTTTCTGATCTACTATTAATACAGAGGCTGATTCAAAAATACTGAGGTAGTGTAAAAAGATTTGTGTAAATGGTTAATTACCTAGTAACGAAGCGTAGCGGAGTTACTGGGTAATTGCGTAAAATAATTAACATATTTGCAAAACTATTTACATGGAGTTTTTTTATAAAATTAACACCAGAAATAATTAAACAACTCGAAGAAGACCTATCTCAAGCAAAAACCTATAACGACCTCATGGGGAAAAATGGAGCAATTAAAAAATTAATTAAGTCTTCACTTGAAAATATACTCGAGGCAAAATTATCCGAACATCTTGGTTATGAAAAACATTCTCCCGAAGGTAATAACAGTGGAAATTCTCGTAATGGAAAAACTCATAAATCTATAAAAACTGACGAAGGAATGATTGATCTTGAAATCCCTCGAGATCGTAATTCGAGCTTTGATCCGATTATAGTAAAAAAATATGAGAAAACCCTTGGCCCGATAGAAGATAAGATAATATCTATGTATGCCAAGGGGATGACTACTCGAGACATACAGTCACATGTTGAAGACCTTTATGGGCTTGAAGTAACAGCAGCTACAATTTCCAGAATAACAGACTCAATTGTTGTTCATGCCAAAGAATGGTAGTCAAGACCTCTTGCTTGTATGAGATACGCTTTGTGCTTTCAACTATTCCGGTTATTTTCTCAACCAGTTCCGAATCATTCGTCTTTATCTCCGAATGCTCTATTCCTTCTTGCTTTATTAAGTTTAGGTATTTTCTAATTGTTTTCCGGTCTCGCCCGGTTTGTTTTGATATAAAGTTTATACTCTGACCGGATTGTATCCTTCTTAGTATTTCTTTTATTTCCATTATTCTCACCTCTTTATATGCCATTTTTGTCTCCATATTGAAAATCCGCGGCTACTGACGGATTGTTTAGAAATATCTTTCCAAATTATTACTTTGGAGACCGACAAAAATTGAAAATCAGTCTATAGACACAATCAAGTTCCGTCTATTGGCAAAATATTTAATATTTTAATTGAGGTGGGGAATAAAGTGAACCCGCATTGGGGAATAAAGTGATCCACCGGTTGGGGAATAATCTGACCCCGCTAGTTGAGGAATAAAGTGATCCTTTTTACGTTTTTATTGGGGAATGAAGTAGTCCGTGACAAACAATATTTGAGAAAACACCCATTTCCCAGCTATTTGAGCATGAAAATTACCAAAATTATAGTGATGATAATGATAGCCAGTTGTTTTTATTCAACTTTTAACCGGACAGTAGTGATATAATATATATAATAGGGAGCTGAAGTCATCATTTATGTTTGATAACACCAAATAAATTACCTATATTCTATTTGGTAAAATCATATAGAAAATCATGCAAAATTTACACGAAGACTTATATAATTTCAATCCTTGGTGGGAAGAAGATTATGCGCCAAACTTAATCCCGCGTGAAAAATTTCTTAAACAACTAAGAGACTCAGAAAAACATAAAGAAATATTAATTCTCATAGGACTTAGACGTGTTGGAAAATCTTCCCTGTTAAAACTTTTTATCAAAGAACTTTCCACACGCATCGATCCTAAAAAGATTTTGTATGTTTCATTAGATTCAATTTCTATTGAGAAAATTAGTGTGCACGATTTAGTTCGTGAGTTTAGAAAAATTCATCAATTAAAGCGAAACGAAAAAATCTACCTTTTTTTTGATGAAGCGGCTTACCGAGAAAATATTAATCAAGAATTGAAAACTCTTTATGATAACGAAAATGTAAAGATTTATGTCTCCTCATCATCCGCTACAATTTTGAGGGATAAAAATGCATTGCTTACAGGAAGAACAAAAATTGTTGAAGTCCTTCCCTTAGATTTTTATGAATATCTCGCTTTCAAAAAACTTTCTGCCAAGAAGTCGGAAGAGTATTTAACGGAAAAATACTTTGAAGAGTTTATGATGAAAGGTGGTATTCCCGAATTCATTTTAACGGATGATTTTGAGTATCTCGATAATTTGGTCGACGTAATAATTTACAAAGACATTGCTTTTTATCATGGTGTGAAGGATATAACATCATTAAAGGAGTTCTTCAGACTATTAATGGAAAGAGCCGGTAAACAATCGTCACTTACAAAAATTTCCAAGGTGATGGGAATTTCAAGTGAAACAGCTAAAAGATATTTTGAATACTTTCAAAATACATATTTAATATACGCAATTGAACGATGCGGCAAATTAAATGAACGCATCCGTGCACCTAAAAAAGTTTATGCCGCAGATTTGGGTATTAAAAATATGATTACCGGTTTCAGGGATAAAGGTGCAATATTCGAAAACCTGGTTTATTTTTTAATTAAGGAACATTCACCTTGTTACATTTACAAGAACGGTATCGAACTCGATTTTCATTATGGTAATACATTATTAGAGGTAAAGTACAAAAGAGAAATTGAAGATAAACAGAAACAACTTTTTAATGAGCTGGAAATAAAAAATAAAATTATTGTTGGGGATATTAAAGATTATTTGAACTTTTGAATGACTCAGTAAGTAGTCACATGACTAACAATTAGTCAGCTTTTAATTATCCCAACGTTGAAGATTGCCCACATCCAATTTATTGATTACATTAGTTAATAGAGGTGAAAATATGCAGCAAGTAAATATACACGAAGCAAAAACCCAGCTTTCTAAGTCGATTCAAAAAGTAGTAGACGGGGAAAAAGTTATTATTGCAAAGGATAATACTCCCATTGTTAAGTTAACTTTAATTGAGGAATTACGACCAAAACGTAAATTAGGGAGTGCTAAAGGGAAGATAGAAATAGCAGATGATTTTAATGCCTCTCTTGATGATTTTAAGGAGTATACAGAGTGAAGGATTTACTTGATACATACACATTACTCTGTATTATTACCGATGATTTGAAATTAAGCAAAAAAGTTAAAATGCTATTCCTGGGCCCAAAGAATGTCATTTTTATAAGTATGGCAAGCATATGGGAAATAGCAATAAAAGTAAGTCTCGGTAAGTTAAAAATGGAAAATACTCTTGAGGAGTTTGTAGAACTATACATTGTTAGAAAAGATATCAAAATATTAAACCTTTCCTTATCTCATTTGGAATTGCTCGAAAAATTGCCGTTTAAGCATCGTGATCCGTTTGATAGATTGATCATTTGCCAATCAATTTATGAAAATATTCCGATCATTACTTCCGATAAAGCTTTTAAAAAATACAAAGTAAAATGCATCTGGTGATTTTAATTAATATTTTATGAAAATAAACCAAGTTCCTCAAAGGAACTTGGTTTATCCCATAAAAGAGCCATCAATTTTTAATAAAATCCCTTCTTGCATTTCAGAATAAATCACTCTATATTTATTGCTCGTGTTTTTTACAATTTGAAAATTTTCCCAAGGGGAGGCGCCAAAGTAGGAGAGTTGGGGCGGACTGTAAATCCGTTGGCTTAGCCTGAGGGGGTTCGATTCCCTCCCTCCCCACGCGCTTTTAATATTCTGGCCGTTTGAAGGAGATTGCAATCCCGTTGTTTTCGTACTTCGCCGGTCATTCCAGATATACAAAATATTGATTCCTTTATTGTTCAATAGCTGAGCTATTGTATAGAGATTTTTTATGTTCTTTTGATGTTGGATATAAGCGGGAGTAACTCAGTTGGCTAGAGTCACAGCCTTCCAAGCTGTTGGTCGCGGGTTCGAATCCCGTCTCCCGCTCAAAATGAAAGCGGGTTCGAGCTTGCCCGCCTCCGGTGGGTCCCGTCTCCCGCTCAAAATGAAAGCGGGTTCGAGCTTGCCCGCCTCTGGCGGGTCCCGTCTCCCGCTCAACAAAACCTGCTGATGTAGCTCAGTTGGTAGAGCACATCCTTGGTAAGGATGAGGTCACCGGTTCAATCCCGGTCATCAGCTCAAGAAGAAACAAAAATTGTTCTAAAAATTTTGAAACAGATTTTGCTGATAGACTGGTCGTTAGAGCATCCCGACTTGTCGGGAAGGTCACCGGTTCAATCCCGGTCATCAGCTTAAATATGAAATTTTTATTGGAGTAAAGGAAGAATGGCAAAGAGTAAAAACATAAGACAAAGAATAATTTTAGAAAGTACAGCCGGTACAGGTTACAGATATACTACTACCAAAAATAAAAGAAATCATCCAGGTAGAGTAGAATTCAAAAAATACGATCCTGTTGTTAGAAAACACGTAATTTTCAAAGAAACTAAATAAATACGAGAGTGGCTCAATTGGCAGAGCAGCGGTCTCCAAAACCGCAGGTTGGGGGTTCGAGTCCCTCCTCTCGTGCCAAGAAGCTAAAGTGAAAACACTATGAAAGAAAAAATTATCAACTTTTTTAATGATGTAGTCAAGGAAATGAAAAAAGTTACTTGGCCTACTAAGGATGAATTAAAAGAATCAACAACAATTGTAATAGTTGTTTGTTTATTAATTGCAGCATTCACCTACGTTATTGATATGGGTGTTTCACAAATAATGAGGAGTATATTTTAGGTTTGGAACAAAGTGCAGCAAAATGGTATGTAGTTAGAACGTTTTCGGGACACGAAAACAAAGTTAAAACATTAATCGAAAATGAATTGAGTGATAACGAAGAATTACGAGCTCGTATTTTCGAGGTTTTGGTTCCAACCGAAAAGGTTTTTGAAGTTAAAGACGGAAAAAAGAAAACTAAAACAAAAAATTTCTTCCCCGGGTATATTTTGGTGCAAGCCGATATTGACAACCGGGTGAAAGACTTTATCTCTAACACACCCTCTGTAATGGGCTTTTTAGGAACTGGAAACACACCAATTCCTTTACAGCCTGACGAGGTTAAGAGAATTGTCGGTAGAATTTCCAAAAGTGATGATACCGAAAGAACCGAAACACTATTCAGAACCGGTGATTTTGTTAAAATTATTGATGGCCCTTTCAACAATTTCTCCGGCATTATTGAAGAAGTAAACGAAGAAAAAATGAAAATGAAAGTAATGGTTTCCATATTTGGTAGAAAAACTCCTGTGGAAATCGATTTTGTTCAAGCAGAATTAGAAAAATAATTTATAGTAGGTTGATTTATGGCAAAGAAAATTGATGGTTACATCAAATTACAAATACCGGCAGGACAAGCTAATCCTTCTCCACCGGTTGGTCCGGCTCTCGGTCAAAAAGGTGTTAATATTATGGAGTTTTGTAAGCAATTTAACGCTAAAACACAAGATAAAGCCGGATTAATTATTCCTGTTGTTATTACTGTTTATGCTGATAAATCCTTCACATTTATCACAAAAACACCACCTGCCGCAGTTTTATTGAAAAAAGCTGCTAAAGTGGAAAAAGGTTCTTCTGAACCAAACAAAACAAAGGTAGCAAAGGTTACAAAAGCACAAGTTAAAGAAATAGCTGAATTAAAAATGCCGGACCTCAATGCTGTTGATATTGACCACGCAATGAGCATGGTTGCCGGTACAGCCCGTAGTATGGGTATAACTGTTGAAGAATAAGTTACTAATTTTTTGGGTAGTTAAATGAAAATTTCCAAAAGAACAAAAGTTTTTAAAGAAAAATTTGACAAGAATAAAGAATACTCTTTAGCCGATGCTATTAAATCTCTTAAAGAGTTCTCTGCTGTTAAGTTTGATGAAACTCTCGATTGTGCGATTCGCCTTGGGGTTGATCCTCGTCATGCTGATCAAATGGTCAGAGGTACCGTATCTCTCCCTAACGGAACCGGTAAAGAGGTAAGAGTATTGGTAATTGCCAAAGGTGCTAAAGCCGAAGAAGCAAAGCAAGCCGGTGCAGATCACGCTGGTTTCGAGGAATACCTCGAAAAAATAAAAGGCGGTTGGGCTGATGTTGATGTTATCATTGCTACGCCTGACTCAATGGGCGAGCTTGGTAAACTCGGTAGAGTTTTAGGTCCTAAAGGCTTAATGCCTAACCCGAAAAGCGGCACCGTTACCAATGACGTTGCGCAAGCGGTTAAAGAAGTAAAAGCCGGTAAAATTGAGTTTAGAGTTGAAAAAGCCGGTATCGTTCACGCTTCTCTCGGAAAATTATCCTTTACCGAACAACAATTGGAAGAGAACGCTAGAGCCTTTATTCAAACAATTTTGAAAATGAGACCTGCTTCTGCAAAGGGGCAGTATGTAAGAAGCTTATACCTAACGAGTACAATGGGTCCCGGACTCAAAATTTCTCGCGAAGAAACAGCTTCTGCAGCCAAATAAGTTTACGCACTCATATAAATAAATGCTTCTACATTATTTATATAATGTTAATATTATGGGAGTAAGATGAATAAGCAAGAAAAAGCAGAATCCGTAGCGGAAATTAAAAACTTGGTAGATAATGCTTCTGCTCTCTTTTTAGTTGATTATCATGGGATTAGCGTAGAAAACGTTAATCAGCTTCGCCGTGATTTCAGAAAAGAGGGAACTACCTACAAAGTTTTTAAGAATACGCTGTTAAAACGAGCGCTACAGGATACTGGCAAGTATGATGAATTATTAGATAAGCTTACCGGTATGACCGGTGTTGCTTTTGCCGGTGAAAACTTTGTTGCTCCGGCAAAAATCATTAAAAAATATTTTGATGAAAAGAAAAATCTAAAATTCAAAGGATGCTACATCGAATCTACCTATTACGGTGAAGAACAATTAGATGTTCTCGCTTCAATGCCTACTAAAGACGAAATTATGGCAAGCATAATCGGTAGTATTCAAAATCCTGCCAGTGGTATTGTTGGTGCAATTAACGCTGTGATGAGAGACATCGTAAGCTGTGTTGACCAAATCAGCAAGAAAGAAGCAGCATAATTTTTTAGAAAAGAATTAAACAAAGGAGTTATAAAATGTCAGAGAAAATAGCAGAGATAGTTGAGAAAATTAAAGGCTTAACTTTAGTTGAAGCAGCGGAATTGAAAACTGCTTTAGAAGACGAGTTCGGAGTTACAGCAGCTGCTCCTGTTGTAATGGGTGGCGCCCCTGCCGGCGGTGCAGCTCCTGCAGCTGAAGAAAAAACCGAATTTGATGTTATCTTAGCTGGTGTAGGCGACAAGAAAATCAATGTTATTAAAGTTGTTCGTGCACACACTGGTCTTGGCTTAAAAGAAGCTAAAGATTTAGTTGACGGTGCTCCAAAGCCGGTTAAAGAAGGCGTATCAAAAGACGAAGCAGAAAAAGTTAAGAAAGAGCTTGAAGAAGCCGGCGCTACTGTAGAATTAAAGTAAGTAAGAAATTCATATAATTCGAAAAAAAATACCCAAGTGGTAAGACGGTGTAGTGCGTCTTACCACTTTCTGTCATTTTCTAAAATGACAATCGATAAATAAATTTATCACATTTGGAGGTTAGTTTGGATAAATCAAAAATTAATAAATTGACTAACAGAATCACATTCTCGTCCATATCCTCCGTTATAGATTCACCAGATTTATTGAATATACAAGTTGAATCCTTTGAAGATTTTCTTCAATTAAAAGTTTCTCCTGAAGCAAGAGAGGACAAAGGATTGCAATCGGTATTCAATGCCAACTTCCCGATTCTTGATAATAAAGAATTTTACAGACTTGATTTTATTGATTATGCAATAGAGAAACCAAGATTTTCAATTCAAGAATGCGAGGAGAGAGGATTAACCTATTCGGCTCCTTTGAAGGCAAGATTAAGACTTTCAACACGTGATGATCAGACGGAAGAATTTGTTAATACTGTAGAACAGGAAGTTTATCTCGGTAACCTTCCTTTTATGACCGAACGCGGTACTTTTATTATTAACGGTGCCGAACGAGTAATTGTTAGCCAGTTGCACAGATCACCCGGCGTTGCTTTTGCTCAAAACGTTCACCCTAACGGAACACCGATTTACTCTGCAAGAATTATTCCCTTTAGAGGCTCTTGGGTCGAGTTCGCTACCGATATTAACCATGTAATGTATGTTTATATAGATAGACGGAAAAAATTCCCGGCTACAACATTGCTGCGTGCTTTGGGCTATACAACCGATGATGAAATTTTGAACCTCTTCAATCTGATAGAAGAAATATCGGTTAAAAAGCTTGATGCCGAAGAACATAGTGGAAGAATTGTTGCTAATGATCTTATCGATACCGCAACTGGTGAAATTTATGCCCAGAAAGATGAAGAGTTGACCGAAGAAATTATCGATGCTATAAAAGGATCAACTTTAACTAAGATTGAGTTGATAACTTTAGAAGTTTCACCCGATCAGGATTTAATTCTAAATACACTTAAGAAAGATACTGCAAAAACAAAAGAAGAAGCCCTATTTGCGATTTACAGACAATTGCGTTCGGGTGAAGCCCCGGATGTTGAAACTGCTCAAGGCTTAATTGATAAATTATTCTTTAATGATAAGAGATACGACTTAGGTGAAGTCGGCCGTTTTAGAATGAACGACAAACTTGGTCTCGATATTGATCCTAATATAAAGATACTTACGATTGAAGATATTATTGCTATTATGAAAAATATCATCAAGCTAAAAAACGGAAACGTAACTATTGATGATATTGACCACTTGGGTAACAGAAGAGTAAGAACCGTTGGTGAACAGTTGATGCAGCAGTATAATGTGGGTCTTGCAAGAATGGCGCGTACTATTAAAGAAAGAATGAATATGCGCGACCAAGAAAATATGCAGCCTCAGGACTTGGTAAATGCAAGAACAATCAGCAGTGTAATCAATGCATTCTTCGGTACAAACCAGCTTTCGCAATTTATGGACCAAACCAATCCGCTTTCAGAGCTTACACATAAAAGAAGAGTTTCTGCTTTAGGACCCGGTGGTTTGACGAGGGAGAGAGCGGGATTCGAAGTTCGTGACGTTCACCACTCACATTACGGAAGACTTTGCCCGATTGAAACTCCTGAAGGTCCCAACATCGGTCTCATTTCTTCCTTAACTATTTATGCAACCGTTAATCACTTGGGATTTTTAGAAACACCATACAGAAAAGTTAAGAACGGAAGAGTAACCAACGAAGTTGAATACCTTAGTGCAGACCAAGAAGATGAATTTATTATTGCTCAAGCTAACGCTCCTATTGACAGCAACGGCAAGTTTGTTAATGAACGAGTTAAGTCAAGATTTAAAGATGAATATCCTGTGGTAACTCCCGATCAAATTCATTATATGGACGTTGCACCTGCTCAGATTGTATCTGTTGCTGCGGCATTAATTCCTTTCTTAGAGCATGATGATGCGAATAGAGCTTTGATGGGATCAAACATGCAGCGTCAAGCAGTTCCGCTGCTTACGCCTAGTGCTCCTATAGTTGGTACGGGTATGGAATGGAAAGCTGCACGTGATTCAAGAAACTTGGTGATTGCTGAAGATGATGGCATTGTAGAGTTTGTTGATTCTAAAAGGATCGTTGTTAAATATAAAGTTGATGCTAACAGTTTTGAAGCATTGACAAATTTCGACGATGAGAGACGAGTAGAATATGAATTGACAAAATTTGCCGGAACAAACCAAGAGACTTGTTTTAACCAGAAGCCGATTGTTAAAACAGGCCAAACAATTAAAAAAGGTGATGTTTTAGCTGATGGCCCCGCAACTGAAAACGGTGAACTTGCTCTCGGTAAAAATGTTTCGGTTGCATTTATGCCTTGGAGAGGTTACAATTTTGAGGATGCTATTGTTTTAAGTGAAAGATTGGTTGCAGAAGATGTTTATACTTCGATCCATATTGAAGAATTTGAATTGCAAGTTAGGGAAACGAAACGTGGGGAAGAAGAGCTGACCCGCGATATTCCTAATGTTAGTGAAGAAGCAACTAAAGACCTCGATGAAAACGGTATAGTTCGAGAAGGTGCGGAAGTAAAAGAAGGTGATATTCTAATCGGTAAAATTACTCCCAAAGGTGAAACCGATCCCACTCCCGAAGAAAAACTTCTTAAAGCGATATTTGGTGACAAGGCGGGAGACGTTAAAGATGCTTCATTAAAAGCACCTCCCGGGCTGAAGGGTGTTGTTATTAAAACTCGTTTGTTCAGCAGAAAGAAAAAAGATGCTGAATCTAAAAAACTCGAGAAAAAACAATTGGAAGCTCTGGAATTCGATTACGGTCGTAAAGTCGAAAATCATTACAACAAATTAGTAGAGAAATTAACTAAGATTTCCGATGGCAAAACAACTACCGGGATTAGAGACTTAGACGGTACTGTTGTTTTGAGAAGCAGTACTTCAATCAAAGAAGATACCTTTACAAGTATTGAAGATGTTACAAAATTGGATTATACACAGGATTGGTTCGATGATCAAAAAACCAATGAAATGATCAAAACTCTCTTCAAAAACTATTTCACTCTAAAATCAGAGATGGAAGAAGAATACAAGAGAGAAAAACTTAAAATTCAATCTGGCGATGAACTGCCTCCGGGTATTGTTCAATTGGCTAAAGTTTACGTTGCTAAAAAACGTAAAATTACTGTCGGTGATAAAATGGCGGGCCGCCACGGAAATAAAGGTGTTGTTGCAAAAGTAGTTCCTATTGAAGATATGCCTTTTCACGAAGACGGAACCCCTGTCGATATAGTGCTTAATCCGCTTGGCGTGCCTTCCCGTATGAACCTCGGACAGTTATATGAAACTGCTCTCGGATGGGTAGGGCAGCAGCTCGGATTGAAATTCGAAACTCCGATTTTTGATGGAGCTTCAGTTGCCGATGTTGAAGGCTGGATGGATGAAGCCGGGCTTGATAGAGGAAGTAAAACTTGGTTGTATGACGGTAGGTCCGGAGAAAGATTCCATCAAAAAGTTACTTGCGGTTACATATATATGCTCAAATTAGGGCATATGGTTGATGATAAAATTCACGCCCGTTCCATTGGGCCATACTCTCTTATTACCCAGCAGCCTCTCGGCGGTAAGGCTCAATTCGGTGGACAGAGATTTGGTGAAATGGAAGTTTGGGCACTTGAAGGTTATGGCGCCGCTCATGTGCTTCAAGAAATCCTAACAGTAAAAAGTGACGATGTTGCAGGTAGAGCAAAAACATATGAGGCTATAGTTAAAGGTGAAAACATACCGGAGCCGAATATTCCGGAAGCCTTTAGCGTATTGATAAAAGAATTGCAAGGCTTAGCATTAGATATCAAAATTAACTAGTTGAACTTTTTTAGGAGATTTCCATGAGATTTAAAGCTCAAGAAAATAAAGTAAAGCACATTGAAAAATTGACAATCAGTTTAGCTAGTCCCGATGATATTTTGTCGAGATCTCACGGTGAAGTAACCAAACCGGAAACTATTAACTATAGATCATTCCGCCCTGAAAAAGACGGTTTGTTTTGTGAAAAGATTTTCGGCCCGGTTAAAGATTGGGAATGTGCTTGCGGTAAATATAAAGGTATAAGATATAAGGGAATTGTTTGCGATAGATGCGGTGTTGAAGTAACCTTAAAAGCGGTTAGACGTGAAAGGATGGGGCATATTGCTCTTGCCGTTCCTGTTGTTCACATTTGGTTTTTCAAAGCCCTTCCTTCTAAGATCGGTAACATTATAGGTCTTACTACTAAAGAACTTGAAAAAATTATTTATTATGAATCTTACGTTGTTATCAATCCGGGCCCAACAGGCTTGAATTATCTCGATCTTATTTCGGAAGATCAGTATTTCGAGATTCTGAGTTCACTTCCACACGATAATGATTCTCTAGAAGATGACGACCCGAAGAAATTCATTGCAAAAATTGGTGGTGAAGCAGTAAAAATTCTTCTTAAAGCTACCGATATCGAAAAAACATTTCTTGAATTAAAAGCTCAGCTTAAAGAAGAAACATCACAGCAAAAGAGAAATGATCTTCTGAAAAGATTAAGAGTATTGGAAGCGTTTAGGGAACACGATGGAAAAGTTCCGAACAAACCTGAGTGGATGGTGCAGAGTGTCGTTCCTGTTATTCCACCCGAGCTAAGACCTCTCGTTCCGCTTGAAGGAGGACGTTTTGCCACTTCCGATCTTAACGATCTTTACCGAAGAGTTATTATACGTAACAATAGATTAAAAAGATTAATAGATATTAAAGCTCCCGAAGTTATTCTTCGAAACGAGAAAAGAATGCTTCAGGAATCTGTCGATGCTTTATTTGATAACTCAAGAAGAACAAGCGCGGTTAGAAGTGACGGAAACAGACCGCTCAAATCTTTAAGCGATATGCTGAAAGGTAAACAAGGCCGTTTCCGTCAAAACCTACTTGGTAAACGTGTTGATTATTCAGGCCGTTCTGTAATTGTTGTGGGGCCTGAGCTGAAACTTCATCAATGCGGTCTTCCGAAAGATATGGCTGTTGAGTTGTTCAAGCCATTCATTATTCGCAAATTGATTGAAAGAGGACATTATAAAACTGTCAAAAGTTCTCGTAAAGCTGTTGATAGAAAAGATCCCGTGATTTGGGATATACTTGAAAAATTAATTGACGGTCATCCCGTAATGTTGAACCGTGCGCCTACATTGCACAGATTGGGTATTCAAGCTTTCCAACCAATATTAATTGATGGTAAAGCTATCCAGTTGCACCCAATGGTTTGTACTGCATTCAACGCGGATTTTGACGGTGACCAGATGGCTGTGCACGTTCCGCTTTCTTATGAAGCTCAGCTTGAAGCATCTTTGTTAATGCTTTCAAGTCATAATATTCTTTCACCTCAAAACGGAACACCTATTGTTGTTCCTACTCAAGATATAGTGCTTGGCTGCTATTACTTAACCAAGACTAAGGTGGGCGCAAAAGGTGAAGGAATGATCTTCAGTAATACTGAAGAAGTGATGATTGCTTACAACTCTAAAGTAGTTGAACTTCATGCAAAAATTAAAGTTAAGATTAACGGTGAATTTATTGAGACAACGGTTGGAAGAGTAATCTTTAACGAGATTGTTCCCGATGAAATGGGATTCTTTAATGAACTGCTCGTTAAAAAGATTTTCAGCGGATTCATTTACAAAATGTTCATGAAACTTGGTAATGAAAGAACTGCAAAATTTTTGGATGACTTAAAAGATTTGGGTTATCGCTACTCTACTGCTGCCGGAATATCGATCAGTTACAGTGATATGATTATTCCTGAAGAAAAACAAAAATTAATAAGAGATTCAAATGCCAAAGTATCCGAAATTTTGAGTGAACACGAGCAAGGTCTTATAACAGATGCTGAGCGTTATAATAAGATCATCGATGTTTGGACGCACACAACAAACAACGTCGCAAAATCTTTGATGGACAAAATCAAAACAGATCAGCAAGGATTCAACTCGGTTCATATGATGGTCGATTCCGGTGCAAGAGGTTCGCAAGAGCAGGTTCGTCAGCTTGCCGGTATGCGCGGGTTGATGATGAAACCTCAGAAAAGCTTAACCGGTCAATCCGGTGAAATTATTGAGAACCCGATTGTTGCAAACTTCAAAGAAGGTCTTTCCGTGCTTGAGTACTTTATTTCAACTCATGGTGCGCGTAAAGGTCTCGCCGATACCGCGTTGAAAACAGCCGATGCCGGTTATCTTACAAGAAGACTGTGCGACGTTGCACAAGATGTTATTGTTTCCGAAATAGATTGCGGAACTATTAGAGGTGTTTATATCTCGGCATTAAAAGATGTTGAGCTTGAAAGAGAGCCGCTTGCGGAGAGAATTACAGGTCGTGTTGCTCAAGAAGATATTTATGATCCGCGTAATGATGAATTACTCGTAGCAGCAGGTGAATTAATAGAAGAAGAAATTGCTGAAAAAATTGACGAAGCAAATATTGACTCGGTTTACATCAGAACAGTACTAACATGTGAATCTAAGCGGGGAGTTTGCGCTAAATGTTACGGAAGAAACTTAACTACCGGTCATTTAGTTGAAATCGGCGAAGCAGTTGGTATCATTGCGGCACAGTCAATTGGTGAACCCGGTACTCAGCTTACACTCAGAACTTTCCACCTTGGCGGTACTTCATCTCGTATTGCATCACAGTCGCAAGTGGAAACAAGCATAGGCGGTATTGTTAAGTTTGATAGAATTAATTTTGTTGAAAAAACTGATTTCTTCGGTAAAGTAAAAGTTGTCATCGGGCGTCGTGGATCAATTGGTATTTTTGATGATGATATGCGTCAGATTAAGAAATTCGATATTCCTTATGGCGCTGAATTGATGGTTGAAGACGGAGCGAGGGTTAAGAAAGGTCAACCTCTTTATAATCACGATCCTTACAACTCATTAATTCTCACAGACGTTGCCGGTACTGTTACCTATGTTGATTTGATAGATAACAACACCATTCAACAGGTGGCTGATGAGCAAACCGGTCACGTTCAGAAAGTTGTCATCGAATCTAAAGATAAAACTCTGACACCTGGAATCGTAATTACTACCGATGAAGGAGAACAAAAAGTATTCAACCTGCCTAACAAGGCATATTTATCGGTTGATGAAGGTGAAAAAGTACAGGCTGGTACAATTCTCGCAAAAATTTCGAAATCAGCTTCTAAAACACGAGACATTACCGGCGGTTTACCGAGAGTAACAGAGTTGTTCGAAGCACGCAGCCCGCACGAACCGGCAATTGTTTCTGAAATTGAAGGTACGGTTAAGTTCGGAGCTCGCAAAAAAGGTTCAAGAGAAATTATAGTTGAATCATTAGATGGTTCGGTTCAAAAAGTATATAACGTACCTTATGGTAAACATATTCTTGTACAAGAAGGCGATGAAATACCTGCCGGTGAAAAAATTACCGATGGACCTATAGATCCTCGTGATATTTTGAAAATCAAAGGTACTAATGCTGTCCAAGAATATCTTGTAAATGAAATTCAAGATGTTTACAGATTACAGGGTGTAAAAATAAACGATAAGCATATTGAAGTAATTGTTAGACAAATGCTGCAAAAATTAAAAGTTATCTCTTCTGGTGATTCTAACTTTATCGATGAAGACTTGGTCGATAGAGTAATTTTCAATGAAGAGAACGAAAATCTTAAAACGATGGTTTATGTTGTTGACCCGGGTGATTCTAAATTCAGAACAGGACAACTTATCACCAAAGCTAAAGCTCGTGAAGTAAATACTGATCTCAAAAAGAAAGATAAGAAACCAATGGAAATTAGAGATGCGGAACCGGCTACCTTTGATAATATCTTACTCGGAATAACTCAAGCTGCGCTCTCAACCGAAAGTTGGATCTCAGCAGCATCATTCCAAGAAACAACCAAGGTATTAACTAATGCTGCAACCGCAGCCAAAAGTGATACACTCGTTGGTTTAAAAGAAAACGTCGTTATGGGTCACTTAATACCTGCAGGTACCGGTTTGAAGAAGTATAAAAACATTCTTGTTATCGGTGATGAACCTGAAATTGAAGTTACGGAAGAGTCGGATGAAAAGGTAAAAGAATCAAAGGAATCAGTCTAAGAATTCGACTTTATATTAATTAGACAATATTGACAATAAAATAAAATAATGGTAAATTTTGAGTCTGTTTTCGAAAGGAAATGACACAAAATTTTGGAGGAAAATAAGTGCCGACAATTAGTCAGCTGATACGGAAAGGGAGAAGGGTTATAAAGACTAAAAGTAAAGCTCCGGCTTTGCAAAACTGCCCTCAAAAACGCGGTGTTTGCACCAGGGTTTATACTACTACTCCTAAAAAACCGAATTCAGCTTTGAGAAAAGTTGCTAGGGTTAGATTGACAAACCAAATAGAGGTAACTGCTTACATTCCGGGTGAAGGGCATAATCTTCAAGAACACTCAATCGTTATGATTAGAGGCGGAAGAGTAAAAGACTTACCGGGTGTTCGTTACCATATTCTTCGCGGTACGTTGGATACCAGTGGTGTGGAAGAAAGAAAACAAGGTCGTTCTAAATACGGTACCAAAAAACCAAAAGCTAAATAAGTTGAGATATGAGAAAGAGAAGAGCAGAAAAAAGATTCGTTAAACCTGATCCAAAATTTAATGATGTAATGGTTTCAAAGTTCATCAATTATATGATGCTTGATGGTAAAAAATCCGTTACACGTAACATGATTTATGACAGCTTTGAAATCATTGAACAAAGAACAAAGAAGCCTGCTTTGGAAATTTTCCAAAAGGCGATTCAAAATGTTTCGCCTATGGTTGAAGTAAGAAGCAGAAGAGTAGGCGGCGCAACTTACCAAGTACCAATGGAAGTTCGACCTCAAAGAAGAGCAGCTCTTGCAATGCGGTGGATTCGAAATTACTCACGCGAAAGAAAAGATAAATCAATGGCATTGAGATTAGCAGCAGAATTGATCGCCGCTTCACAAGGAGAAGGATCAGCAGTTAAAAAGAAAGAAGATACACACAGAATGGCTGAAGCCAATAAAGCATTTGCACACTTTAAGTGGTAAGTATAGAAAGGGTTTTTGATTTTAATGGCTGAAAAAAGAGTTGATATAACAAAATTAAGAAACATCGGTATAATGGCGCATATTGATGCAGGCAAAACAACAACTACCGAACGAATTTTATTTTATACCGGTAGACTGCATCGAATGGGTGAAGTTCATGATGGAGCTGCTACAATGGATTGGATGGAGCAGGAAAAAGAGCGCGGTATTACTATCACTAGCGCTGCAACTTCATGCCATTGGGCTGATCATCAAATAAATATTATCGATACACCAGGTCACGTTGATTTTACAGTTGAAGTCGAACGTTCTTTAAGAGTCCTTGATGGTGCCGTTGCACTTTTCTGTGCTGTCGGCGGAGTTGAGCCTCAATCGGAAACTGTTTGGAGACAAGCTGATAAATATCATGTGCCTCGTATTGCATTTGTGAATAAAATGGATCGTACCGGTGCCGATTTCTATCATGCGGTTGATATGATGAAAGAACGCCTTAAAGCTAATGCGGTTCCTATCACTTTGCCTATCGGTGAAGGTGATTTGTTTGCAGGTGTTATAGACTTGATGAGCATGAAAGCTCGTATGTATCACGATGAAACTTTCGGCTCGACTTTTGAAGACGTAGATATTCCGCTTGACTTAAAACCAATTGCAAACAAATATAGAACTATGATGTTGGAAGCGGTATCTGAAGTTGATGATACCTTGCTAGAAAAATATTTAGAAGGTGAAGAGATATCCGTTGATGAGGTTAAAAAAGTTTTAAGAGAAGCTACAATTAAAAATAAAATAGTACCTGTTCTTTGTGGTTCGGCGTTTAAGAATAAGGGTATTCAAAAGTTACTTGATGCAGTTGTTGAATTTTTACCATCACCTTTAGATGTTGGTGAAATTCTTGCTCATTATGTAGATAATAATGATAAAGTGGTAGTAAAGCCTGATGAAAATGCTAAATTTTCGGCGTTAGCTTTCAAAATTATGACTGACCCATATGTTGGGAAAGTAACTTTTGTTAGAGTATACAGCGGAAGATTGGAAGCAGGCTCATATGTTCACAACTCAATATCTGATAAAAAAGAGCGAGTCGGCAGAATTTTGGAGATGCACGCTAACTCAAGAACTGATAGGGAAGATCTGAGAGCAGGTGATATTGCAGCCTTGGTAGGATTGAAATACACAAAGACAGGTGATACACTGTGTGATGAAAAAGATCAAATAGTTTTGGAAAAGATGGAATTCCCCGAGCCGGTTATTCAGATTGCTATCGAACCTAAAACAAAAGCAGATCAAGATAAATTATCTGATGCGCTTGGAAAATTATCCGATGAGGATCCGACATTCAGAGTTAAAGTTGATGATGAAACCGGGCAAACATTGATAAGCGGTATGGGTGAGCTTCACTTAGAAATTCTTGTTGATCGTATGAAAAGAGAATTCAAGGTCGAAGCAAATGTCGGTAAACCCCAAGTAGCTTATAGAGAAACAATTACAAAATCCGTTCAGCAAGAAGGAAAATTTGTAAAACAGAGCGGTGGTCGTGGTAAATACGGTCATGTTTGGATTGAAGTTTCACCGAACGAACCCGGTAAAGGTTATGAATTTGAAAACGCCATTGTTGGTGGTACCATTCCTAAAGAATATATTCCTTCGGTGTCAAATGGTATCCAAGAAGCAATGAGAAATGGTGTTATAGCCGGTTATCCCGTAGTTGATGTTAAAGTTAAGTTGTATGATGGTTCTTATCACGACGTAGACTCTGATGAAATGTCATTTAAAGTTGCTGGCTCTATGGCTTTCAAAGATGCAGCAAGGAAAGCCGGCCCGGTATTATTAGAACCATTAATGAAAGTTGAAGTTACTACTCCAGAAGAGTATTTGGGTGATGTAATGGGTGATTTAAATAGTAGACGAGGGAAGATTGAAGGATTTTCATCTCGTAAAGATGCTCAAGTTATCAGGGGTATGGTTCCATTGGCAGAAATGTTTGGATATGCTACTACCTTAAGATCGATGACTCAAGGTAGAGCAATATACACTATGCAATTTTCACATTATTCCGAAGTACCTAAATCAATAGCAGATGAAATTTCGGAAAAATCAGGTTCAAAAAAATCGGTAGAGTCAGTTTAATCAATTTTTGGAAATCAATATTATAAAGTAAAATAACAAGGAGAATTCGATGGCAAAAGAAAAATTTGATAGGAGTAAACCTCACGTTAACATAGGTACAATTGGTCACGTAGACCATGGTAAAACTACACTTACTGCTGCTATCACAATGGCTCTGGCTAAACGAGGATTATCCGAAAAAAGAACATTCGACAGTATTGACAATGCTCCTGAAGAAAAAGAACGCGGTATTACCATTGCTACTGCACACGTTGAATATTCAACAGCTAACAGACATTATGCTCACGTTGACTGTCCCGGTCACGCCGACTATGTTAAGAACATGATTACCGGTGCTGCCCAAATGGACGGCGCTATTCTTGTTGTTGCTGCAACAGATGGTCCTATGCCTCAAACAAGAGAGCACATTCTTCTAGCTCGTCAGGTAGGTGTTCCTAGAATTGTTGTATACATGAACAAAGTCGATTTGGTAGATGACCCTGAATTGTTAGAGTTGGTTGAAGTTGAACTAAGAGACTTGTTAACAGAATATGAATTCCCTGGCGATGAAATTCCGATAATTCAAGGCAGTGCTCTTCAAGCTCTTGAAGCAGCTACTGATGATAGCGTCCCAGATACAGATGAAAGATTGAAATCTATTTGGGAATTGATGGATGCGGTTGATAGCTATATCCCCGTTCCTGAAAGAGATGCTGACAAACCTTTCTTAATGCCTGTTGAGGACGTATTCTCAATTACCGGTCGTGGTACAGTTGCTACCGGTAGAGTTGAAAGAGGTCAAGTCAAAATTCAAGAGGAAGTTGAATTGATTGGTCTTGGAATGCATAAGAAAACTGTTGTAACTGGTATTGAAATGTTCAGAAAAGAGCTTGATGCCGCAATGGCCGGTGATAATGCCGGTATTCTTTTACGTGGTATAGATAAGAACGAAATTGAAAGAGGTATGGTGCTTGCTAAACCCGGTTCAATTACTCCTCATACAGTTTTTGAAGGCGAGGTTTACATCTTAACTAAAGAAGAAGGTGGTCGTCATACTCCGTTTTTCCAAGGTTACAGACCTCAGTTCTATTTTAGAACAACAGACGTAACCGGTGTTGCTGAGTTACCCGAAGGCACCGAAATGGTAATGCCTGGTGATAACGTTAAATTAAAAGTTACATTGATTGGTGAAATTGCTATGGAAGAAGGTCTCCGCTTCGCTATTCGCGAAGGTGGAAGAACTGTTGGTTCTGGTGTTGTTACCAAGATAATTCAATAATAAAAAATAAGTTGATATTTAATTCTTGAGAGAAGGTCTTTGCACCTTCTCTCTGTGTGAATAATAAGGAGAGATTGAAAGTGCCAGGTCAAAAGATCAGAATAAAGTTAAAGTCTTATGATCATATTTTGATTGATAAGTCTACTGAGAAGATCATAAAAACGGTTAAAAGTACAGGGGCTGTTGTCTCAGGCCCAATTCCGTTACCAACTCGTAAAACAGTTTTTACTGTGTTGAGATCTCCTCATGTTGACAAAAAATCTCGTGAACAGTTTGAAATTAGAGCGCACAAAAGAATAATCGATATTCATAACTCAAATAACAAAACCGTCGATTCACTTAGCAAACTTGATATTCCGGCGGGTGTTGATATTGAGATTAAGTTATAAGGATTGATAAAATGCCAGGATTGTTAGGAAAAAAACTTGGAATGACTTCAGTATTTTTAGCTGACGGAAAATCTGTTGCAGTAACTGTAATTGAAGCAGGTCCTTGCCCGGTATATGCTATAAGAACCAATGAAAAAGATGGTTATAATGCTTTACAACTTGGTTTTGGAGAAAAGAAAGAAAAAAGAACTGCCAAAGCACAATTAGCTGTTTATAATCAAATTGGTCTTAAGCCGCCCAGACTATTGAGAGAGTTCAAGAATTTTGACGGAGAATTTAAAGTCGGTGATTCAATCAACGTCGAAATTTTTCAGGAAGGCGACAAAGTTAAAGTAACCGGTATGAGCAAGGGTAAAGGTTTTCAGGGTGTAATGAGAAGACACGGCTTTGGCGGCGTTGGTGGCACTACTCATGGTCAAAGTGATAGGTTGAGAGCTCCTGGCTCAATAGGCCAAAGTTCTGATCCTTCAAGAGTTTTCAAAGGTACAAGAATGGCTGGCAGAACCGGTTATGATAAAGTAACTGTTTCAAACCTCCAAGTAGTAAAAATTATACCGGAAAAGAATATTATTATGGTGAAAGGTGCAGTTCCGGGTTCTATTAATTCACTTGTAGAAATTAATAAGTAGTGGTATAGAAATGAAAGTTGATGTTTACAAAATAGATGGTACAAAATCGAGCAGTAAAGTTGAGTTATCTGATGATATCTTCGGAATTGAACCGAATGATCATGTGATTTATTTGGCGGTTAAGTCTTATCTCGCAAACCAGAGACAAGGCACGCATAAAGCTAAAGAGCGAGCCGAAGTTAGAGGCGGAGGAAGAAAGCCTTGGAAACAAAAGGGAAGAGGAGGTGCCAGAGCCGGAACAACCAGATCACCTTTGTGGGTTGGTGGAGGTACTATTTTTGGTCCTCGACCTCGTAACTATAGACAAAAATTAAATAAGAAAGTTGCTCAGTTGGCAAGAAAATCCGCCCTGTCTTACAAAGCTAAGGCTGAACAAATTATGGTAGTTGAAGACTTCGATTTTGACTCACCTAAAACAAAAGAGTTAGTCAGCATTTTGAAGTCGCTTAATGTAGATGGTAAAAAAACTTTACTATTAACTGCCGGAACACGTGAAAAAGTTTATTTATCCGGAAGAAATATTCCAAAGTTAAATATAATTCAAGCAGCAAATGCGTCAACTTATGATTTGGTAAACAATCAATTGTTACTAGTACAAAAAAGTGCTGTAGAAGAAATTCAAAATTCATTCAACTAATTAGTTGGTTAAGAAATGCGAAACGTTTTAATAAGACCTTTAATAACCGAAAAGATGACCGAGATTTCAGAAAGAGAATCAACAAAATACGGTTTTGTTGTTGCTTACAATGCAAATAAGATAGCAATTGCCAAAGCAATAAAAGAAAAATTTGATGTTGATGTTGTGGATGTAAATACAATGAAATACAAAGGTAAAACCAAAACTCAATTTACACGTAAAGGTAGATTCTCAGGTAAAACACCACGGTTCAAAAAAGCAATTGTTAGCTTAAAAGAAGGTCAAACAATAGATCTATTTGGAGAAGTTTAAGGAACTGGAGTTTAGTAAATGGCTATTAGAAAATTAAAACCAATGACACCCGGAACGAGATTTATGTCTTTCTCTGCATTTGATGCTGTGACAAAAACAACTCCGGAAAAGTCATTAACTACCGCACTGAAGAAATCTGGTGGACGGAATAATCACGGAAGGATTACATCTCGTCATATCGGCGGTGGTCATAAAAGAAGATACAGAATTATCGATTTTAAAAGAGATAAGTTTGATATCCCGGCTAAAGTTTTTGCAATTGAATACGATCCGAATAGATCGGCAAGAATTGCTTTGTTGCAATATGCCGATGGTGAGAAAAGGTATATTATTGCTCCGAACGGATTACAAGTGGGTGATACAATTGTATCAGGCAGTAAAGCTGATATTAAAACCGGTAACGCACTAAAATTGAAAGATATGCCGGTCGGTACAATTGTTCACAATGTAGAATTGAAACCCGGCAAAGGGGCTCAAATAGGCCGTTCGGCTGGTACGGAGATTTCAATAAATGCTAAAGAAGGTAAATATGCCCAATTGAAATTCCCATCCGGTGAAGTAAGAATGGTAAACTTGGAATGTATGGCCACAGTTGGTTCGGTTGGAAATGCCGTTCACGAGAACATTAGTCTTGGTAAGGCTGGTAGATCACGCTGGTTAGGAAAGAGACCTAAAGTTCGCGGTGTTGTAATGAATCCAGTTGATCACCCAATGGGTGGTGGTGAAGGTCGTTCTTCGGGCGGCGGTCATCCGGTTTCTCCTTGGGGTCAAAAAGCAAAAGGATTGAAAACAAGAAAGAGAAAAAATCCATCTAATAAATACATTGTTAAAAGAAGAAAAAGCTAGAGTTTAGAATATGCCAAGATCAGTTAAAAAGGGACCGTATATTAATTATAAACTTCTTAAGAAGGTCCAAGAATTAAACGACAAAAATCAAAAAAAGATTATTAAAACTTGGTCAAGAGCAAGTACTATTTCTCCCGATTTTGTAGGCCATACAATTGCTGTTCATAACGGCAATAAGATGATTCCGGTTTATATCTCGGAAAATATGGTTGGTCATAAACTTGGAGAATTTGCCCCGACAAGAATTTTTAGAGGGCATCCTGGTACTAAAGCTGAAAAGGCAAAAGTAAAGTAAAGCGATTGAGGACTGTTAATGGAAGCTAAAGCAACACATAAGTATATAAGTTCATCACCAAGAAAAATGAGATTGGTTGTTGACCTTATAAGAGGAAAATCAGTTGAACATGCTATCGAAATTCTTCACTTCAACACAAAGCATGCTTCAAAAGATGCCGAAAAAGTTTTGAGAAGTGCAGTTGCAAACTTATACAGTAAAAATGAAGACGAGAAAATTGATATTTCGAATCTTTATGTAAAAGAAGCTTTCGTAAATCAGGGTCCAACATTAAAAAGAATGTTGCCTGCCCCGATGGGAAGAGCTTATAGAATTAGAAAAAGATCAAACCACCTTACAGTGGTTGTTGGAACAAAAAGTTAAAAACTCAGGAGGAATTTTTGGGTCAGAAAGTTAATCCAATAGGTTTTAGAGTCGGTGTTATTAGAGGTTGGGAATCCAACTGGTACGAAAACGGAAGTTATTCCGCTAAGTTAGAAGAAGATCGTAAACTTAGAAACTATATTAAGAACAGACTAAAGAAAGCCGGTATAGCAAGAATAATTATCGATCGTACTTCTAAAAATGTAATTCTAACAATTCATACATCAAGACCGGGCGTTGTAATTGGTAAAAGCGGTAAAGAGATAGCACAACTTGAAGAAGAATTGAAAAAGATAACCGATAAAGAAGTTAAGGTTCAGATAACCGAAATAAAAAGACCTGAGTTAGATGCACAATTAGTTGCCGATAATATTGCACAGCAGTTACAAGGTAGAATTTCATTTAGACGTGCAATGAAATCCGCAATTACTTCTGCAATGAGAATGGGAGCCGAAGGAATAAAAATTATGTGCTCCGGTCGTCTCGGCGGTGCTGAAATGGCTAGAACTGAGCAATATAAAGAAGGTAGAATTCCGCTGCATACTTTAAGAGCAGATATTGACTATGCAACATCTACCTCATTTACAATATATGGTGCTATCGGTATTAAGGTTTGGATTTGCCGTGGCGAAATTTTAGGAAAACGTTTATCCGATTAAAGCGAACAGGAGTTTTTTCTTATGTTAATGCCCAAAAGAGTTAAATACAGAAAAGCGCACAGAGGAAGAAGACGCGGTAAAGCGTATAGAGGAAGTAAAGTTAGTTTTGGTGATTTCGGCTTGAAAGCTATGGAAGCCGGTTGGATTACAAGCAGGCAAATTGAAGCTTGTCGTGTTGCGCTCTCAAGAAAAATGAAAAGAGACGGTAAAGTTTGGATCCGTATCTTCCCTGATAAGCCGGTAACCAAAAAGCCTCTCGAAACAAGAATGGGTAAAGGTAAAGGTGCGCCGGAATTTTGGGTGGCTGTTGTTAAACCCGGCAGAATTATGTTTGAAGTTGCCGGTGTTTCAAGAGAAGTTGCTATGGAAGCTCTTAAACTTGCTTCACATAAGCTTCCTATTAAAACTAAGTCGGTTACCAGACCTGATTACGAATCATAAAAATTTAAGGTAAGGAAATGAAGATCTACGAAATACGAGAAATGTCCAATGATGAAATTATAAAACGCATCGCTGATGAAGAAAAGAATTTGGTTGATATGAGATTTCAGCACGAACTAAAACAATTAGCTAATACGGCCAAGTTGAAAGAAGTTCGCCGTGATATAGCTAAGATGAAAACTGTTCTTCGTGAAAGAGAATTGGAAGAACAAAAAACAGCTAAAGTAAATAAATAGGAGTTCTAGAGTTTAATGGAACAGGTTAGAGGAATAAGAAAATCTAAAATTGGTCAAGTAGTTTCAACAAAGATGGATAAAAGCGCTGTTGTTGCCATCGAAAGAAGAATGGCACATCCTCTTTACAGAAAGTATTTTAAGAAAACTACTAAGATTATGATTCACGATGAACAAAATCAGTGCGGCGTTGGTGATACAGTGAAGATTCAGGAATGCAGACCTTACAGTAAAAATAAAAAATGGCGTTTAGTAGAAATTGTGGAAAAAGCTAAGTAATAGCTTCTTTTAAGGAGTAGATTAGAAATGATCCAAGAAGAAACAAATTTAACGGTTGCAGATAATTCGGGTGCTAAAAAAGTTCGCTGTATCAGGGTACTCGGCGGAAGCAACAGAAGATATGCCAGCGTAGGCGATTTGATTGTAGTTTCAGTTAAAGCTGCAATGCCAGGCGGCGGTGTAAAAAAAGGCGAAGTATCCAGAGCAGTTGTTGTAAGAACAAAAAAAGAAGTTAAACGTGATGATGGTTCTTACATTCGCTTTGACGAAAATGCGGCTGTTCTTTTAAATGCACAAAACGAACCTCGTGGAACTCGTATTTTTGGTCCGGTAGCTCGTGAATTACGTGATAAAAGATTTATGAAAATTATTTCACTTGCTCCTGAAGTATTATAAGAGATAGGTATAAAATGAAAATTCTTAAAAACGACAATGTATTAGTTATTTCCGGAAACTATAAAGGCAAAACCGGTAAAGTTCTTAAGGTTTTCCCAAAAGAAAACCGCGTGATTGTTGAAGGTGTCAATATTCGTAAAAGGCATTCCAAACCAACACAAGCAAATCCGCAGGGCGGAATTATTGAAAAGGAATCACCGATTAATGCTTCAAACGTTATGGTTATTGATCCTAAATCCGGTGAAGCTACAAGGGTAGGTAAAAAAATTATAATCGATGATAAAACCGGTAAAAAGAAATCGGTAAGAATCAGTAAAGTTAGCGGCGAAATGCTGTCTTAATCATTCGAGGAGTTTTAGAGTATAATGGCAAAGCAAACAAAACAAGAAACTGGAAAGAAAACTAAAAAAGCGGCAGCTGCACCGGCTAAAGATAAAGCGGAAAGCACTGTTAAGGTAGATGCAAGATTAGCTTCTATGTATAGAGAAGAAATTGTTCCAAAGCTTAAAGAAAAATTTGGCTACTCCAATATAATGGAAGTACCAAAGCTCGAAAAAATAGTTGTTAATATGGGCGTTGGTGATGCGGTGCAGGATTCTAAACTGCTTGATGAAGCCGTGAAAGAATTAGAAACCATAACAGGTCAAAAGGCTTCAATACGTGCAGCAAAAAAATCCATCTCTAATTTCAAACTTAGAGAAGGTATGAAGATAGGTGCTAAGGTCACTTTGCGGAAAGAAAGAATGTATGAATTCTTGGATAGATTAGTGAACGTTGCTCTTCCGAGAGTAAGAGACTTTAGAGGAATCTCCGATAAATCATTCGATGGACGTGGAAATTATACACTCGGTATTCAAGAACAAATAATTTTCCCGGAAATAAATGTTGATAAAATCACCAAGGTACTCGGTATGGATGTAACATTTGTGACAACGGCAAAAACAGATGCCGAAGCATTCGAATTACTTTCTGGCTTTGGTGTTCCATTTAGAAAAAAAGAAGCAAACTAAATATAAGTTAGGGTAAAAATGGCTAGAAAAAGTTTAATAGCGAGAGAAGACAAAAGAAGAAAATTAGTCGAAAAGTATGCTGCGCTTCGTAAAGAATTAAAAGAAAAAGGTGACTACGAAGAATTGCAGAAACTACCTAAAAATTCATCTCCGGTTCGTCTTAGAAATAGATGCCAAATGACCGGTAGATCTCGCGGCTATTATAGGAAATTTGGTATCTCTCGTTTGGTGCTTCGTGAAATGGCATCAAAAGGTGAAATCCCGGGCTTAAAAAAATCAAGTTGGTAATACAAGGAGAATTTTAAATGTCGATGACTGATCCTATATCAGATTTTTTGACTCGAATTAGAAATGCTGTTAAGGCTAGGAAACGTTATGTAGAAATTCCTGCTTCTAACACAAAAATTCGTATTGCAGAGTTAATGAAAGAAAACAAGTTTATAAGAGACTTTAACGTTGTTGAAGATAATAAGCAAAATGTTTTAAGAATTCATTTGCAGTATATAAACGGAGTGTCTTCAATTACCGGTTTGGAAAAAATCAGCAAACCCGGTTTAAGAAGATATTGTGGTAAAGATGATATTCCCCGTGTTCTTAACGGTTTAGGGATGGCTGTAATCTCAACATCAAAAGGAATTATTTCAGATAAACAAGCTAGAAGAGATTCGATAGGCGGAGAAGTTCTAGCACATATTTGGTAAAATTTGAAGAGGTAATTAAAGTGTCCAGAGTAGGTAAACAACCAATAAATATTAAAGACGTTCAAGTAAACCAAACCAACGGTTCACTTAAAGTGAAGGGCAAACTTGGCGAACTTGAAATGAACGTTCATCCGAAGATGAAAATTGAAATTGAAGGCGAAGAACTTAGTGTAATTAGACCGGATGACTCGAAAGAAAGTAAAGCTTTGCACGGTTTAACAAGAGCTCTTATTCAAAACATGGTGCAGGGTGTTCAAGAAGGTTACACAAAAACCTTAGACATTGTTGGCGTAGGTTACAGAGCAGAATTGAAAGGTAAAAATTTGTTTCTGAACATTGGTTATTCGCACCCGATTTATTTTGCTCCGCCGGAAACAATTACACTTGAAGTACCATCCCCAACACAAATTAAAATTACAGGTGTTGATAAAGAACTGGTTGGTGCTGTTGCAGCAAAAATAAGATCCTTCAGAAAGCCTGAACCTTACAAAGGAAAAGGTATTAAATACTCTGACGAAACAATTATCAGAAAAGCCGGTAAGACCGCTGGTTAATGGGAGATTAGTTAAACAATGTTAAGAAAAACACAATTACAGAAAGCAAAAAAGAAAATTAGAGTTAGAAAGAAGATCTGGGGAACGGCTGAAAGACCTCGTATGAATATCTTCAGAAGTTTAAACCAGATTTACGTTCAATTTATTGATGATAATGCCGGCAAAACTTTGTTCACTGTTTCATCACTCTCTAAAGAGATAGCTGAAGATATTAAAAATGCCAAGTCAAAAACTGAAAAGAGCAAAGTTGTTGGAACATTCGCAGCAAAAAAAGCTGCGGAAGCAGGGATTAAATCTGCTGTATTTGATAGAAACGTTTATAGATACCACGGCCGCGTAAAAGCCGTTGCCGATGGTGCCCGCGAGGGAGGATTGAATATTTAAGTTCTTGCCGGGTCGTCTAATGGTAGGACTACGCCCTTTGGAGGCGTCTGTAGAGGTTCGAATCCTCTCCCGGCAGCAAGTTTTAACAAAGGCGTATTAAAAAATTTATTGTAACTAAGGAGTAAACATTGAGGTACAAAAAAGTATCCGGACTTGAAAATCTTAAGGAAAAAGTTGTTCACATCAATCGTGTTGCCAAAGTTGTTAAAGGTGGTAGAAGATTCAGCTTTAACGCAATTGTGGTTGTAGGAGACGGTAATGGGCACGTTGGCGTAGGTCTCGGCAAAGCAAACGAAGTTACCGATGCAATCTCAAAAGGTATTGATGATGCAAAGAAAAACGTTTACAGAGTTCCGTTAATTAAAGGTACTATTCCACACGAAATTTTAGGAAAATTTGGCGCCGGTAAAGTATTGTTGAAACCTGCTTCGCCCGGTACAGGCCTTATTGCAGGCGGTGGTGTTCGTGCGGTTTTAGAATCCGCCGGTGTTCAAGATGTTCTTACTAAATCACTTGGTTCTTCTAATCCTCATAACCAAGTTAAGGCAACACTTAACGGACTATTGAACCTGATTGATGCATCTAGTATGGCACGTAAACGTGGGTTGGAAATTCAACAAATATTCACTGCTTAATTGTTGAGGCAATGTAATGACAAAGACAAAGAAAATCAAAATTGTTCAAAAAAGAAGTGTAATTGATAGACCCAAAGACCAAAAGCTTACTATTGAAGCTCTTGGTTTAGGCAGGCCAAATTACTTTAAAATTCATAACGACACTCCTCAAATTAGAGGAATGATCAATAAAGTTGCACACTTAGTTGATGTAGAAGAAATTGAAGAATAGAGGATTAAATGGATATCTTAAGTAATCTTAAATACGCAAAAGGATCTAGAAAAAATAGAAAAAGAGTCGGTAGAGGTGAGGGTTCAGGACACGGCGGCCAATCTACAAGAGGTATGAACGGACAAAAATCTAGATCAGGTGCAAAACACAGAGCTTGGTTTGAAGGTGGTCAAATGCCGCTTCAAAGAAGAGTTCCCAAAAGAGGTTTTCATAGTTTGTTTAGAGTAGAATATCAACCGGTTAACGTAAGTACTCTTCAAAAGTTAGTTGATGATAAGAAAGTTGAAGACGGCAAAATTGACGCCGTAGTTTTGTACAAATCCGGTGTTATAAATAAAGTTGGTCCATACAAAATTTTGGGTCAAGGCGAACTAAAAGCAAAATTAGAAGTTGAAGCAAATGCATTCAGTGCATCTGCAAAAGAAAAAATTGAATCTGCTGGTGGAACTATTAAAGAGACTAAAGTTTAATGGGAAAATTACAAGATACGTTCCGAAATATTTTCAAAATTCACGAGCTAAGGCAGCGAATACTCTACACCTTGGCTCTTTTAGTGATTGTTAGAATAGGTGCACACATTACATTGCCGGGTGTTGATGCAAGAGTTCTTGCCGAGGCAATGGCAAATCAAACATCAGATAACTTATTCGGGTTGTACGATTTGTTCGTTGGAGGTGCTTTCTCTAATGCAGCGGTTTTTGCACTTGGTATTATGCCCTATATTAGTGCATCGATTATTATTCAACTTTTAGGAGCAGTCGTTCCTTACTTCCAAAAACTTCAGCGAGAAGGGGAGGAAGGGAGAAAGAAAATTACTCAGTTAACTCGTTACGGAACTGTTTTTATTTCTGCTCTACAAGCTTGGAGTATTACTATCTATTTGGGAAGTATGACTGCAAACGGTACTCCGATAATCCCTGCTGAGGTAAGCGGTTTCGGATTTACTTTCACTGCAGTTGTTTTCCTTGTTGCCGGTACGGTTTTTATGATGTGGATGGGCGAGCAGATAACCGAAAAAGGAATTGGTAACGGTATCTCGCTTATAATTTTCATCGGTATCATTAATAGGTTACCGTTTGCTTTACTTGATGAATATCGCCTGTTAGCTTCGGGAAATAGAAACCTTGTAATTGAAATTGTGATCCTTGTTTTCATGGCATTCGTAATTGCGGGAATAGTTTTAGTTACTCAAGGTACTCGAAGAATTCCGGTTCAATATGCAAAGAGAGTTGTTGGCAGAAAAGTTTACGGAGGTGTAACACAATACATTCCGCTTCGCGTTAATACGGCCGGAGTTATGCCAATTATTTTTGCTCAGTCAATTATGTTTATTCCCAACACTGTGTTATCGTTTTTCCCGGATAGTGAATTTATGCAGTCGTTAGCTGGATATTTTGTTTATACATCTTTTACTTATTCTGCAATTTATGCATTGATGATTGTGTTCTTCACTTATTTCTATACAGCCATTGCATTTAATCCGCAAGATGTTGCAGAGAATATGAAAAAACAAGGCGGGTTTGTTCCGGGTATTCGTCCCGGTAAGCAAACTGCAGAATTCATAGATAATATTTTAACAAAAATTACATTACCGGGATCAATATTTCTTGCAATAGTTGCTATTCTTCCGGCATTTGTAAATAGATTTGGTGTTTCAGGAAGTTTTGCACAATTTTTTGGTGGTACAAGTTTATTGATTATGGTTGGCGTTGCTCTCGATACACTTAATCAAATTGAATCTCATTTATTGATGAGACATTACGATGGATTTATGAAATCGGGTAAGCTGCGCGGTCGTAGAAGTTAGGTTTTGTTGTGGTTATAATAAAGACTAAGAAAGAGATCGATTTAATACGCGAAAGTTGTCAGATAGTTGCAGAAACTTTGCAATTAGTTAAAAGATACGCTGAAGCAGGAAAAAGTACATTAGAATTAGATAAGATTGCGGAAGATTATATAAGAAGTAATGACGGTATCCCGGCTTTCAAAGGTTATTCGCAATCAGGTTCCTTTGATTTTCCCGGGTCAATTTGTTCTTCAATTGATGATGAGGTCGTGCACGGAATCCCGAGCGACAGAATCCTTAAAGATGGTGAAATTCTCTCGATAGACGTTGGTGTTGAGAAGAACGGTTACTTCGGCGATGCAGCCCTTTCAGTTGCGATTGGTGAGTTAAGTGAAGAGAAAAAGAAATTAATGGAAGTAACCGAAAAATCACTTTACTTAGGGATTGAACAGGCTGTTGAAGGTAAGCGAATAGGCGATATCGGATTTGCAATTCAGCAGTATGTAGAAAAAGAAGGATTCTCTGTAGTAAGAGACTTATGCGGTCACGGTATGGGAAAGTATTTACACGAAGAACCGCAAGTACCTAATTACGGAAAACCCGGTACGGGTACTTTAATAAGAAACGGTATGACCTTAGCAATTGAACCGATGATTAACTTAGGCAAGCATAGTGTTTATGTTGCTGATGATGGTTGGACGGTTTTAACAAGAGACGGGAAAGCCTCCTGTCATTTTGAACATTCCGTTGCAATAATTGACGGCAAAGCGGAAATTTTAACAAAGGTATAGATATTTTTTATGGCAAAACAAGGTCCAATAAAAGTTGACGGTGTTGTAACTGAAACATTGCCTAATGCTAATTTTAAAGTTAAGCTTGATAACGGGCATGAAATCTTAGCTCATATTTCAGGCAAAATGAGAATGCACTTTATTAAAATTTTGGTTGGTGACAAAGTAGCAGTCGAAATGTCTCCATATGATTTGAACAAAGGCAGAATAACTTACAGATATAAATAGTTACTTGGAGATAAGATAAAATGAAAGTTCGTGCTTCAGTAAGAAAAATTTGTGAACATTGCAAAGTAATTAAACGCAAAGGCGTTGTAAGGGTTATTTGTAAAAATCCCAAACACAAACAACGTCAAGGTTAATAAATAAGGAGGTTTAGGTTTGGCTCGTATTGCAGGTGTTGACTTACCAAAAAATAAGAAAGCGTACATAGGATTGACCTACATTTTCGGTATCGGTCAGTCTACTGCTATGTCTATTTTGGAAAAAGCTCAAGTTGATCCGAACAAGAAAGTAGCAGACTTGAACGAAAACGAAGTTGCTAAAATTCGTTCAATAATGACGGCTGATTATAAAGTTGAAGGTGCCTTAAGAAGCGAAGTTCAACAAAACATTAAGAGATTGATGGATATCGGAAGTTACAGAGGTCTTCGCCATAGAAGAGGTCTGCCGGTTAGAGGACAAAGAACACGTACAAACTCAAGAACCAGAAAAGGTAAAAGAAAGACCGTAGCTGGTAAGAAAAAAGCACCTACTAAGAAGTAATTTAATAACGGAGGAATTTAGTTTTGGCTAAAGTTCAAAGAAAAACAAAAAAGAAAGTTCATGTTGACGCGGTTGGTGTAGCTCACATCAAAGCTTCTTTTAATAACGTAATCGTGACGTTGACTGATATATACGGCAACACGATTTCGTGGTCGTCTGCTGGTAAAAACGGTTTTAAGGGTTCGCGTAAAAACACCCCTTATGCCGCCCAAACGACGGCTGAAGCGGCTGCAAAAGAAGCATATGATTTAGGGCTAAGAAGAGTAGACGTATTTGTAAAAGGTCCCGGTTCAGGTAGAGAAGCAGCTATAAGAGCTCTCAATACTGCCGGTTTACAAATTCTATCTATCAAAGATATTACACCTATTCCGCATAACGGATGTAGACCACCTAAAAGAAGAAGAGTATAACGAGGAGAAAGTTAATGGCTAGATATACAGGACCAAGCTGCAAGTTGTGCAGAAGAGAACGTCAGAAGTTATTTCTCAAAGGATCCAAATGTCATTCTGAAAAGTGTGAAATTGAAAAGAAAAACTATGCTCCCGGAGAACACGGATTAAGCCGCCGTGGTAAATTTTCCGAATACGGAGTTCAGTTAAGAGAAAAACAAAAAGTTAAAAGAATTTACGGATTGCTTGAAACGCAGTTTAGGAATTATTTTGAGACTGCAAACCGTCAAAAAGGTGTTACCGGTGAAAACTTAATCCGGCTTTTGGAAAGAAGATTAGATAATGTCGTTTTTAGGTTAGGATTTGCACCTTCACGTAAAGCGGCAAGACAATTGGTTAAGCATAGACACTTTAATGTAAACGGAAGAGTTGTTGATATTCCTTCTTTCGCACTATCACCTGGTGATACCGTCAGTGTTAGAGATAAAAGTAAAAAGTTGGATATTATTCATAACTCACTAAGAAGAACAAAAGATAATTTATATAATTGGCTTACTGTAGATAAAGCAGCATTATCCGGAACTTTTGTTCAGTTGCCTACACGTGACGAGATACCTCTCAACGCAAATGAACAATTGATAGTTGAGTTGTACTCTAAGTAATTCACAAATTTAGAATTAAATTAGAAGAGGATTTAAATGAGCTATCCTTTTATAAAGATGCCGGACGGATTAGTATTAGACGAAAAAACAGCGAAAGACAATTATGGCAAATTCATTATTCAACCCTTGGAAAGAGGATTTGGTGTTACTTTAGGAAATTCGCTTAGGAGAGTTCTCTTATCATCACTTACCGGTGCTGCTATTAATGCAATTAAAATTGAAGGCGTTCTTCACGAATTTACTTCAATTCCCGGAGTTGTTGAAGATGTTACCGAAATCGTTCTTAACTTGAAACAAGTTAGAATGAGAATCCTAAATAAGAAAGCATTTAAAATGGAGCTTAATCTTAAAGGTCCGGGAGAATTAAAAGCAAAAGATCTTCAAGATGCTTCCCCCGACATAGAAATCCTTAATCCCGATTTGCATATTGCTACATTAAACAAAGATGCAAATTTGGTTATGGAACTTCGCTTTGGTTTTGGTAAAGGTTACGTTCCAAGTAACGAACAAAATCTGCAAGACCAAACAATTGGTTTAATTCCAATAGATTCGATTTATACACCAATAAAAAACGTTCGTTACGATGTTGAAAACGTTCGTATTGGTGAAAGCAATGATTTTGAAAAATTATCTCTTGAAGTTACAACCGACGGTTCAATCACACCGGAAGATGCGCTTTCAAATGCCGCAACGATATTGAGAGATCATATTAATATGTTTATCAACTTTGATGTTGAACAGGAAGAAGATAAAGTTGAAAGTGAAAAAGATGCTGAAGCAGAAAGAATTAAGAAAATTCTTCTTACCGGTGTTGACGATTTGGAACTAAGTGTTCGCTCACATAACTGTCTTAAAGCTGCCAATATTAAAACTCTCGGCGATCTTGTCAGAAAAGATGAAAGCGAGATGTTGAAGTTTAGAAATTTCGGAAGAAAATCTTTGGCGGAACTTGTTGAAATTGTTGAAAACTACGGTCTTGAATTCGGTATGGATGTAGATAAATACATCAAAGATAAATCAGAAACAAACTAATAATCCCTTAAGGTTTAAGAATGAGACATAGAGTTAAAGGTAGAAAATTAGGAAGAACGGCTAGTCATAGAAAAGCAACTTTAAACGCTTTGGCTACACAATTGCTCCGTTACAAAAAAATTAAAACCACCACGGCAAAAGCTAAAGAAACAAAGAGATTTGTTGAGCCTTTAATAACAAAAGCTAAGAAAAATGATACCGCAGCAAGAAGGTATGTTGCTCGCTTTATTAAAGATAAAGAAGTTCTAAAGGAACTGTTTGGTGATATAGTTGAAAAAGTTGGTGATAGACCAGGCGGCTATACTCGTGTTGTTAAATTAGGCAATAGAGCAGGTGATGCGGCTGAATTATCTATTATCGAGTTGGTTGATTATAATGAAGTAACTGCTCCGAAGAAAAAAGAAACAAAAGGTACGGAAGAATCAAAAGCTAAGAAGACAAAAAAAGCTCCTAAGAAAGAAGAAGCCGTTGAAGCCGAAGTAGTTGAAGAAAAAGCAGAGAATAAAACTACAAATGCTAAATCAACAACAAAAAAGAAAACCGGGGAAACTAAAGAAGATAAAACCGAAAAGCCAAAAGCCGCTTCAGAAAAAAAGACAGATGATAAGGCTGAAAATGAAGTAAAGGAAGAAAAGAAAGAAGAAGATAAGGCTCAAAAAGAAACATCTTCAGAGAAAAAAGAAGATAAGTAATTAAGTTTTTCTTTAAGAAAAATTAAAAGAGTAGCCCAAACGGTTACTCTTTTTTTATTTATGAAAAATATAATATTTGTTAAATCGGTTAAGCAGGTAAACCAGCTTCCAAAACTTCAATTGCCCGAAGTGGTCTTAGCAGGAAGATCAAATGTGGGTAAATCTACCTTTATCAACAATCTTTTCAATAGAAAAAATCTCGCCAAAACAAGTTCACATCCCGGTAAGACCCAATCAATAAATTATTATAATGTTGAAGGTAAATTTTACGTTGTTGATTTGCCAGGATACGGTTATGCAAAAGTTTCGAAAAAAGAGAGAGAAGAATGGCAGAAACTTATTCATAACTATTTTGAAGCGGGCAGACAAATTGTAACAGTATTCCATTTAATAGACGCACGCCATCATCCCACAGAGTTAGATGTGTTGTTGAACGAGTATCTCCGGTACGTTGAAGTTCCATATACAATTGTTCTAAACAAAATTGATAAGCTTAAACAATCGGAGATAGCCGTCCGGAAATTGGAAATTAAGAAATACTTTCCGGAGGCGTCTTTCGGAGATAATCTTCTGCTTCATTCCGCAGTGAAAGGAACCGGCAAAAAAGAAATTTCCACCCGGCTGCGCAAACTGTTATACTAATGACATTTAGCGTAACTTTTGTTATTATACAGCGCCTTTTTTAACATTTTAATTCAAAAAAACTGCTATGGGAATAAGTGTTCGTAATAGAAAACGTATCTTGATTTTTGCGCTTATTCCTGTGCTAATCGCCATCCTTTTTCTTTCCGAAGATCTAATCTTAAAAATTATTACAGCCGCTGTTTTAGTGCTATATGTTGGATTTATAATTTTCCTTCGTGATTCGGTTCGTGAAGAATCTTTTGATAAAAAATTTGAAGACCCGGCGATAGAAGAAGATACCGAACCGGCATATCAATCTCCCAAAAAATCCTTTGATGTTGATGACGGTGAAGATTTTAAAATTGTCTCTCCCACAAAAAAGATTGAAGTAATTACAAGCGAAAATTATACACCATCGTATCATGATAATAAAGGGAAAGACTTTTTCAAACCTGCAGATTTAAAACAGAACTTCGAGCAAATTGCTACCGAAGAACTGCCTGAGAATGTTAGTCATGACGAACAATTTGCTTTTGTACTTGAAAAAATTTTGAACGTTGTGAAAGAAGCATTTATGGCACACACTTCAATTTTCTTTTGGTATAATAAAAGTAAAGAACGATTAACTCTTGAAAAATTTGTAACAAGTTCTCCCGGCAGTATTTCGGAGCAGAAGTTCGATATCGAAGACGATATTTTAAGTAAAATTGTTAAAAAAGAAGAGCCGGAGCTTTTAACGGATATTACTCCAACTGCCGAAAGAGATGTAATTCGTTACTATAATTCTAAACAAGGTATTAAAAGTTTTGTAGGTGTTCCTTTATTTTACGGTAGAACTCTTGCCGGGGTTCTTGCACTCGATTCCAAAATGAATGATGCATTCGGGATTGAAACAATTTATTCTCTCGGCAGATTTGTTAGAGTTCTCTCAATCATTATTTCTTTATTTGAAGAAAAATTTTCGGAATCACAAGCAGAACAAAGATTAAAATCTTTGTTAACTGTCCTAAACATTGAAAGAAGATTCAACAATGAAAAGGAACTTTTCACGATGATGGAATTGGCGGCAAAAGATTTGCTGCCGTGGAATGCTTTTACTTTTGTCTATTTTGATCCCACTGCACAGAAATTTAAGACGTCAAAAATTGTGAACAAAACTACGCTTAAGTACGTTGGTGAAAATCTTGAAATAGAATTGGGGGGCACGCTTGTCGGTAAAGCGATTATGAGCGGTATGCCTATAAAAATTGACGACACCTCTACAGGTGAATATTTTAGATTTACGAAAACAGAAGACATCAGCTTTGACGGCTCTTTCCTTGCTATACCTTTAGTTTACGATGATCAGAATTACGGGGTGCTCTGTTTCGAATCATTGAAAAAGAATTTATATACAACCGAAGATGTTCAGTTTATGAAGCAGGCAACAAAAATATTTTCATTTATGGTTCATTCGTTCTCAGCGCAGAAAGTTTTAAAGAGCTTGCTCTCGGTTGATATCGAAACTAAAGCCCTTAACAGCGAAACCTTTATAACACTGCTTAGAAATGATTTGGTAAAAGCTAATGAATTGGATGCAGACGGAGCCATTGCGTTAATTAAAATTGATGACTTTATTGAAGAAGATTCACTCTTCGAAGGTAATCCGTTCCCTAAAGTTTTGAAAGCAATTGCAAATACGATAAGAGAAGAAATAACACCTCTAAATTTGTTCGGGCGTTTAGATGAAAAAGTATTCGGTGTCTATTTCTTTAATGCAAGTACTAAAGATGTCTTTTTGTGGGCAGAAAAGTTGAGAATAAAAATTGCCCGTAAACCGATCGCGGTGGTTACAAAGCAGACAACCTTTACGGTATCAATCGGAGTTGCTTCTGCTGCAAATAAAACTGATGTTAAAATTGTTTTGGATAATGCCGAATTAGCACTTAATAAAGCTCTCGAAAAAGGGGGCAACTCGGTGAAAAGCATTAATTAATTTTGAGAAACTTTATCACAATAATTCTTGACGGTGTTGGTATCGGTGAATTGCCGGATGCCAAAAACTACGGCGATGAAGGAAGCAATACCCTTGGTAATATCGCCGAAAAACTAAACGGGATATCTCTTCCCACTCTTCAAAAATTAGGTCTTGGCAACATCGCAAAAATAAAAGGCGTTGTTCCTGCAGCAAAACCTCTTGCTTCCTTTGGCAAAATGAAAGAAGTATCAAAGGGAAAAGATTCTACAACCGGGCATTGGGAAATAGCCGGATTAAAAGTTGAGGTTGATTTTCCTTACTATCCAAACGGTTTTCCCGCTGAACTTATTGACAAGTTTCTTAAGAAAACAAAACTAGAAGGAGTACTTGGAAACAAACCGGCATCCGGTACGGAAATAATTAAAGAACTTGGTGATCAACATGTTAAAACAGGTTATCCGATTGTTTACACATCAGCAGATTCCGTATTCCAGATTGCTGCTCACGAAGAGGTAATACCGCTTGAAAGATTATATGAGATTTGCAGAATTGCACGCGACGAAGTTCTTATTGGTAAAAACGCAGTTGGAAGAGTTATTGCGCGTCCGTTTATAGGTACTTCCGGCAACTACGAAAGAACTACAAACAGAAAAGATTTTTCTCTCGACCCACCCTCAAAAACAATTCTTAATTATCTGCAAGAAAACGGGATTAAAACAGTTGCCATCGGAAAGATTAATGATCTTTTTAATTATAGCGGAATTGATGTTAAAGATAAAACCAGAAGTAACTTTGAAGGTATGGAGAGATTATCTTACCATGCGGAGAATACCTCCAACAGTTTTATATTTGCAAACTTAGTTGATTTTGATGTGTATTACGGACATCGTAATGATCCTGAAGGTTTCCGAAAAGCACTTCAAGAATTTGATAAATGGCTCCCGTCATTTTTAGAAAAGCTTGATGAAGAAGATGCTCTTTTAATTACTGCTGATCATGGGAATGATCCAACCACTCCCAGTACCGACCACAGTCGTGAATACGTACCACTAATTTTTTATCGTAAAAATGTTGAAGGGAATGACTTGGGAATAAGGGAAACTTTCTCTGACGCCGCTCAAACAGTTGCTCACTTCTTCAAAATAAATAATAATTTAAAAGGCAAAAGTTTCTTAAATGGATAACGCAAAATCAACAGATATATTTAATTACCCGTCTGAATTTAATGATGATGGAGAAATTAATTTACCGGTTGAAACAATTAATGAAATATATGCCCAAGGCTTTAAAAAAATAAAATTGGTTTTATCCGATTCTCCCGAAGATACTACATATGAAAAGATAATCGATTTGGAATTATTATATAAAATAAAAAACTTACAAAAGCTCCCGGAATTTGTTGTTCGTGATTTTTTAATAGCAAAAGGCAAACTAAAAAACACAAATTTTGAAAAAAGAATAAAATTATGAGTCAAAAGAAAAAAGAGTTTTTGATTGACACCGATGTTTTGAGTGAGCATCTAACCTGTTCGGGGACTGAAAGATCTTTCTTGGAAAAGGCGCTTGAGTGTGGAATTTGTTTTACAACTGTTATAAATTCAGCTGAAATATATTTTGCTCTTCGAAATCCTGATGAAAAGCAAGCGATTGACGCTTTAATGAAGATTGTTAACGTACTTGGCTTTCATGCACGCTACAGTTTATTGGTTGATGAATTAATCGGTAAAGTGAATACTGTTCGTGATGCATTGTTTTGTGCTACTGCAAAAATAAGCAGACTAACAATTGTGACAAGAGATATAAAAAGATATCAATTGGCTGGTGTAGAAGTAATTGATCCAATTAATTTGTGAGGTAAAAAGTGATACTCGGAAAAGTAATAGGGACGGTTTGGTCAACCCGTAAAGATGAAAATCTTGTTGGGGCTAAGTTTTTAATTGTTCGTGAATTGGATCTCGATTATAAGCCCACTGATAATTTTGTAGTGGCGGTAGATTCAGTTGGAGCAGGTGTTGGTGAAATAATACTTGCGGCACAAGGCAGTTCGGCTCGCCAAACTACCTTTACAAAAAATAAACCGGTTGATGCCGTAATTATGGCGATTGTTGACAAACTTGATATAAGCGTTAAAGACAAATTAAAGGAAGCTTCAAAAAACTGATGATACTCGGAAGAGTAATAGGGACAATTTGGGCAACACGTAAATACGATGCTGTTAAAAATTATAAAATGCAGTTTGTGCAGCCTATTAATTCTAAACAGGAAGATATTGGCAGCCCAATAATTGCATTAGATACAATTGGAGCCGGACCCGGTGAAATTGTTTTTTATATTACCGCTAGCGAAGCAGTAATTCCCCTTGTTGTTGATATGGCACCTGTTGATGCATCTATTGTTGGTATTGTAGATTCAATTAACTCTGAACTAAATTAGGGAGTAGTCAATTGAAAATTACTAAACAGTTTACTAACCGCGAAAGTCAATCACTCGATAAATACCTCCAGGAAATCGGGAAAGTAGATTTGCTGACTGCCGATGAGGAAATAGAATTGGCGATTAAAATTAAGAAGGGTGATCAAGCTGCTTTGGAAAAATTAGTGAAAGCCAATTTACGTTTTGTTGTCAGCGTTGCAAAGCAATATCAAAATCAAGGTCTTACCTTAGGTGATCTGATAAATGAAGGCAACCTCGGGTTAATAAAAGCGGCAAAAAGATTTGATGAAACTCGCGGATTTAAGTTTATATCGTATGCTGTTTGGTGGATTAGGCAATCTATACTTCAGGCTCTTGCCGAACAATCAAGAATTGTTCGTCTCCCTCTTAACAGAGTTGGTGCGCTAAATAAAATTGGCAGAGCTTATAGTAATCTCGAGCAAGAATTTGAAAGAGAACCAAGTGCCAACGAGTTGGCTAAAGAATTGGAAATGGATATCAATGAAGTTTCCGATACGTTAAAAATTTCAGGGAGACATGTTTCAATGGATGCTCCTTTTGCTCAAGGGGAAGAAAACAGGTTGCTTGATGTTTTGGAAAACGACCAGCAGCCGTCGCCCGATTTTATTTTGATGTCCGAATCCCTTCGTAATGAAATTGAACGTGCGCTTGCAACTTTAACTGAAAGAGAATCTGAGGTTATAAAACTTTACTTTGGTCTCGGTACCGAGCACAGTTTAACGCTTGAAGAAATTGGTGAAAAATTTAATCTTACACGCGAACGTGTAAGACAAATTAAAGAAAAAGCAATTCGCAGATTAAGACATGCATCGAGAAGCAAAAACTTAAGAGCATATCTCGGTTGATGAAATGTATCTAAAATTTTCGCCAGGCTTTTTACTCGTCGGAGTACTTTCGGTTTTTCTTCTATCGTGTTCGTCTACTTCTCAATCAGATCGATACAACAAACCGAAAGAAGAAGATGATCACAAATCTCCTTCTTCTGTAAGATTTACTTCAAAAGAAGAAAAAGAGGACGATTCTACAGTATACAACAATACTTCCGAAGAAATGCCGGAATTTGATGAAATTCCCGTAGAGGATCATCCGGTTGATACAAAGGAGTTTGTAGGTAAATACGAAAGAACAGAAAGTTTCAACAGTGCTTTGACTCCACGTGAAAAGGTAATGTTCGAAATTATTTCATTTCTTAACACACCTTACAAATACGGCGGTGTTGATGAAAATGGCATCGACTGTTCGGCTTTTACGAAGAACGTCTTTAAAAATTCGCTGGGCATTGAGTTACCGAGAACAGCAAGCGAACAATATCAAACCGGTGATAGAATTTCGTCAAAAGATGAATTGCAATTTGGAGATTTAGTCTTCTTTAATACCACGAAAAGATCCTACCCAGGGCATGTTGGAGTGTACATAGGAGAAAACCTTTTCGCACATGCAAGCAGATCATTAGGTGTAACCGTATCCTCTCTTAAAAGCTCATATTATAATAACAGATTTGTCGGTGCCAGCCGTATAAAATAGTCAGACTGTTTTCACAACTAAATTGAAATTCTTTTAATAATCGGTTAATTTTATCCGTTAAAAATATTTGGAGAAATTATGGAATACAGAATTGAAACCGACACTATGGGCGAAGTAAAAGTTCCGGTTAACAAATATTATGGAGCCCAAACCGCAAGGTCATTAATGAATTTTAAAATTGGGGGAGAAACATTTCCGCGGGAAATTATTCGTGCGTTAGGTATTTTGAAAAAAGCAGCGGCGCTTACTAATAATGAACTTGGTATGCTGCCTCAAGAAAAAACAGATTTAATTGTTCAAGCTGCCGATGAAGTTATTGAAGGCAAATTAGATGAACATTTCCCTTTAGTTGTCTGGCAAACCGGCAGCGGTACTCAGACAAATATGAATTCAAACGAAGTTATTGCTAACCGGGCTATCGAACTTGCCGGCGGAGAATTGGGAAGCAAGAAACCGATTCACCCAAACGATGATGTAAACAAAGCTCAATCTTCAAATGATACTTTTCCAACTGCAATGCACATTGCTGCTGTTGAACAAATAGTTAATCACTTAATCCCACGCGTTACCAAACTGCGTGATGCTTTAGCAAAAAAAGCAGAAGAATTCAAAGACATTATTAAAATAGGCAGAACACATTTGATGGATGCGGTTCCCTTAACTTTAGGTCAGGAATTCTCAGGGTATGTGCAGCAGCTTACTTACGGTTTAGACAGAATCAACGGGTGTCTACCTCGTCTAAAAGAACTTGCTTTGGGCGGAACTGCGGTTGGAACCGGTCTCAATACGCACGAAAAATTTGCTGAACTTTCAGCTAAGAAAATTTCCGAGATTACCGGTCTCGATTTTAAATCTGCCCCTAACAAATTTGAAGCGCTTGCCGCTCACGATGCAATTGTTGAAGCAAGCGGCGTGATGAAAACTTTGGCTGCTTCATTGATGAAAATAGCAAACGATGTAAGATGGCTCGGCAGCGGACCGAGATGTGGAATCGGTGAAATCAATTTACCTGCTAATGAACCGGGAAGCTCAATAATGCCGGGGAAAGTTAATCCGACTCAATCTGAAGCTATGACGATGGTTTGTGCTCAAGTTATGGGTAATGATGTTGCCGTTAACTTTGGTGGTGCAAGCGGTAATTTTGAATTAAACGTTTTCAAACCTGTTATGATTTACAACCTGCTGCAATCAATCAGATTACTTGGTGATGCTTGCGAAAGCTTTACCGATAATTGTGTGGTTGGTATAGAAGCTAACAAAGTTAATATTGATAAGAATCTTAAAAACTCATTAATGCTTGTTACTGCTTTAAACCCACATATTGGTTATGACAATGCAGCTAAAGTAGCTAAAAAAGCTTTCAATGATAACTCTACATTGAAAGAAGCAGCTGTTGCTCTTGGACTATTAACTGAAGAAGAGTTTGATGAGAAAGTTCGTCCAGAAAATATGATAGGACCCAAAAAATGATTGAGGTAAATAAATGGCTGAACCTGAGATTGCTCAGAAAGCTCCCTATGTAATGAAGGTAAAACCCGGGAGATATTCTTGGTGTGCTTGCGGGATGTCTTCGAATCAACCTTTTTGTGACGGCTCACATAAAGGGACGGAGTTTTCACCGATTAGACTTGAGTTAACTGAAGAAAAACAAGTAGCGTGGTGTGTTTGCAAGAGGAGTGGCAATAAACCCTTCTGCGACGGCACACATAACAAAATTAAATTAAAGCCGGTTTTTTACCGGCTTTCTTTTAATCTAAACTGAAAGAATAACTTGGAAGAAACTATTCTAAACATATATCTTTTAATTAATGAAGAACTGGTAACCGGATTTAAAGCTAAATCTTATCGCCTAAGCGGTTCTGATGATGAAAAAATAGACTACCTAAAACGTAATGCAAAGTTAGATTTTGATACTGCCGTTCAATTCGACTCCCCAATCGATAAAAGCGGCAGGTTTATGTCTTACAGTAGGTTTGCAAAACTCGAAAAACAAGGGATGCATTTTAGTTTATTTGAAGAAATTTTTACAAAATTTGAAGTGCCGGATAAACCATTGATATGTGTTACTCCAATAGTTGACGGCGAATTTTACGGTGAAGTATTTTAAAAATGGAGATACAAATGAGTCAGAAAGATATTCGGGATTTATCAATCAATACAATACGTTTTTTAGCAGTTGATGGTGTACAGAAAGCCAATTCCGGTCATCCCGGTATGCCGATGGGGTGTGCACCGATTGCATATTTGCTTTATGCAAAAATTATGAATCACAATCCTCTTGATCCCAAATGGGTTAATAGAGATAGATTTGTATTGAGCGCCGGTCACGGAAGCATGCTTCTTTACAGTGCGCTGCATTTATCCGGCTACGAAGTTTCTTTAGATGACCTTCAAAACTTTAGACAATGGGGTAGTATAACTCCCGGTCATCCTGAATATGGATTAACTCCCGGTGTTGAAACTACAACAGGTCCTCTTGGGCAGGGGTTTGCGAATGCAGTCGGTATGGCGGCAGCTCAAGAGTTTTTAGCTGCTAAGTTTAATAAAGATGATATCAAAATTCTGGATAACTTTATTTACGTAATTGCCGGCGATGGTGATTTGATGGAAGGAGTTTCACACGAATCGGCTTCCTTTGCCGGTCATAATAAACTCGGCAAACTTATTGTTTTTTATGATAACAACAGCATTACGATTGACGGCAGTACAGAATTATCAATGTCTGATGATACACAAAAAAGATTTGAAGCCTACGGTTGGTTCGTGCAGAGTGTTGATGATGTTAATGATTTGGATAAACTTGAAGCTGCGGTAAAAAAAGCTCAAGCATCAGATAAACCTTCTCTGATAATAACAAGTACACACATTGGTTTCGGAAGCCCGAACAAACAAGACACTTCATCTGCACATGGTGCTCCTTTGGGTGATGAAGAGGTTGCAGCAACTAAAAAAAATCTCGGCTGGCCGGAAGATAAATTCTTTTACATTCCTGATGAGGTTAAAAAACATTTCGGTGAAGTGAAAACAAATGGCAAACAAAAACAAGATGAATGGAATAAACTCTTCGAAGAATATTCAAATAAATATCCTGAAGATGCCTCTCTTTTCAAAAAAGTAATGAGTGGTGAATTCGGTGATGAATGGAAAGCTCTTCTCCCTAAATTTGAAAACTACGGTGAGAAGCAAGCAACACGTAAAAGCTCTGAAAAAGTAATAAACTCAATTTGTAAAAAATTGCCTACTTTATTCGGCGGCTCTGCTGATTTGGCGGCATCTACAAATACAAAGATCAAAACCGATAAAGATTTTTCCGCCACAAATAGAATTTCAAGAAATATTAATTTTGGTATTCGTGAATTTGGTATGGCTGCAATGTTAAACGGGATGGCGCTCTACGGAGGAGTTATTCCTTATGGTGCAACATTTTTGGTCTTCTCTGATTATCTCCGTCCGGCGATTCGTTTGGCTGCTCTCTCTAAAATAAAATCTATTTATGTTTTCACTCACGATAGTATCGGATTAGGCGAAGACGGTCCAACTCATCAACCGATTGAACATCTTGCATCACTTAGAGCAATACCTGGGCTTGTTGTCATTCGCCCTGCAGATGCAAACGAAACAACCTATGCATGGAAAGCTGCGTTAGAGCACACTGGCAGTCCGGTTGCAATTGTTTTAACGCGACAAGGTCTTAAAATAATTGACAGAAATAAATATGCTTCCGCGGAAGGATTGGACAAGGGTGCCTATATTATTAAAGATTCGAAAGGTAAACCGGATGTAATTTTGATTGCTACCGGTTCGGAAGTAAGTATGACTTTGGAAGCAAGTGAACTACTTGAGAGTGATGGAATAAAAACCAGAGTTGTAAGTATGCCGAGTTGGGAGTTATTCGAAATGCAGGATGATAATTATAAAGAAAAAGTTTTGCCCGAAGATGTTAAAGCAAGGTTATCTGTTGAAGCCGGTGTTAAACAAGGTTGGGAAAAGTATGTAGGTGATGCAGGTGATTCGATAAGCATTGAAAAGTATGGTGCATCAGCACCTTTGAACGTGATATTTGAAAAGTATGGTTTTAGTGCAGAAAATATCGTTGCAAAAGCAAAAGAGTTGATTAAGAAATAAAACTTAACCGATGAGGCTGTCTTAAAAGGATGATTTTACAGTAACCCACATTTTCAAATGTGGGAGTTTAGCTCTAAAAACATTTTTATGTAACCGTTTTAACGGTTTATTTAACTTTTAATGCAGCCTCATCTTTTTCACTTTTCAAATTAAATACTTCACCAACACAAACCCGCCGATAAGTAGTACAGTAAATGCAATCGCAAGCCAGTTAAAATACTTGTCAATAAAGTTTTGTATCTGCGGGCCGAATCTCCAAATTAAGTAGGCAACTAAAAAGAATCTTGCACCGCGGCTTATAATTGAAGCGATTAAAAACATCACAAGATTAATCTCAAAAGCACCCGCTGAGATTGTAAAAACTTTATAAGGAATTGGTGTAAAACCCGCTGTAAAAATTATCCAAAAATTCCATTCATCATAGAGAGATTGCACCTGGTAAAATAATTCCTTTGTAAAGCCTGGTATATTATCAAAAAAGAATAGTGCAATGGAAGAAAAATTATTATCGACACCCCACCACACAAAATGACCTATTGCATAACCCAGCAGTGCGCCGGTTACGGAACCTATCATACAGTTAAGAGCAAACTTAAAAGATTTGTTTCTTGCACCAAGCGCAAGTGCAATCAAAAGTGCATCCGGGGGAATGGGAAAGAAGGAAGCTTCTGCAAATGCTAAAATGAATAGGGCAATCGGTCCATACGGAGTTGCAGCCCAATGTAGTACCCAGTCATATATTTTTCTTATGAATTTCATTCTGTTTAATTAAAGGGCAATAATAGTAAAAAATTACCGGTTAATGAAGAAAATTAAAAAATCGGATAATTGTATTTAGAGTCGGTTTTTATTGCAATTCTTTTTAGCCTGAGCTAAATTGGGACTAAATTTTGGAGGAATGGAAGATGCCCATTTTACAGGACTTTAAAACAATACCACAACTGTTTATTCAAATCACAAAAGATTTTGGTGCCGGAAAAGAAAGACCATTACTCAAACATAAAATTAACAATGAATATGTAGGCATAACATACGATGAGGTTTATAACCACACAGTTCGGTTTGCAAATGGCTTGGCTGCCCTCGGTGTAAAGCGTGAAAGCAAAGTAGCAATAATTGCTGAAAACAGACCGGAGTGGCTTTATTCTGATATGGCAATTTTGGGTCTTGGTGCTATAGATGTTCCCCTTTATCCTATTTCCACTGCTGATACTATTGAGTTTATTCTAAACAATTCAGAGTCGGTCGGAATTATTGTTTCGAATAAATTTCATCTAAACAAAGTTTTGAAGATTCGCAATAATTGTAAGAATCTAAAGTTCATTATTGTGATGAATAACGAAGATACAACACAAGATGAAGGAATTTATTCATTCGAGAGTATTTGTGAAAAGGGTGATGAATTCGCAAAAGAAAATCCAAATTATTTTGAAGAAAGCGCAAAGCTTTGCAATGAAAATGACCTTTGCACAATTATTTATACATCCGGCACAACTGGTGAACCGAAAGGTGTGATGCTTACACATAAAAATATAGTTTCTAACGTAAAATCAGCTCACGAAATTTTTGATATAGACCAAAACGATATATTCCTTTCATTCTTGCCGCTCTGTCACATTTTCGAAAGAATGGCGGGATATTACACTGCCTTTTCTTGCGGGGGTATGATTTGTTACGCAGAAAGCATCGAAAAAATTGCTCAAAACATGGTTGAGATTAAACCTACAATAATGACTGCCGTACCAAGATTGTTCGAACGAATTTACTCGCGTATTAAGCGCAATGTAGAATCCCAGCCGCCGAAAAAACAAAAGATTTTTAATTGGGCATTGGAAGTCGGTCGTAATTATATGGATGCAAAAAAAAGTCGTGACGGAGTACCGATCGGGTTATCACTGAAACGAGCCTTAGCCGATAAACTTGTTTACAAAAAACTCCGTGAACGAACCGGGGGTAATATGCGATTTTTTATTTCCGGAGGAGCTGCTCTTTCCCGTGACCTCGGTCAGTTTTTTGAATCTGTTGGAATCTTGATTATCGAAGGATACGGATTAACGGAATCATCACCGGTAATCTCAGCTAACCGGGTAAATGATTATAAATTCGGTACAGTCGGCAAGCCTATGCCCGGTGTTGAAGTCAAGATTGCGCAAGATGGTGAAATTCTTGCTTACGGACCGAACATAATGCAAGGTTACTATAAAAACAAGAAGGAAACGGAAGAAACCATTAAAGACGGTTGGTTGCATACAGGCGATATCGGTGTTTTTGATGCAGAAGGATTTTTAATTATTACAGATAGAAAGAAACATCTGTTTAAAACAACCGGCGGTAAATATATTGCTCCAACACCAATTGAAAATATGTTCCTTGCAAGTAAATACATTGACCAATTTGTTCTAATCGGAGATAGAAGAATGTTCTTAAGCGCTCTAATAGTTCCCGATTTTGAAGCGTTAAAAGAATTTGCCGATGCCAACAGAATTCAATATAAAAATGAAAATGATTTGGTTGAGAAGAAACAAATTTACGAACTATTAGAAAAAGAACTTGGCGAGTTCCAGAAAAAATTGGCAAATTATGAAAGAGTCAGAAAATTCAAAGTGCTCGATAAACCTTTCTCAATCGAAGGCGGGGAGATGACCCCATCATTGAAGATTAAAAGGAAAGTAGTTGAAGAACGTTATTCACACCTAATCGAGGAAATGTACAAAGGACTTGAAGGCTGATTTTTGGTATTGGTTAATATAATTTTTAACTTTGTATAGCCGTTCATTTTTGAACGGCTTTATTTTTATAACGAAAAAAGGAATTATGATGAGTGAAGCTAAAAAAGGTGATAAAGTTAAAGTTCACTATACGGGCAGACTAAATGACGGTTCTGAATTCGATTCTTCAAAAGGTCGTGAACCACTCGAATTTGAAATCGGTACACAGCAAGTTATACCAGGCTTTGAAAACGCTGTTGTTGGCATGAAAACCGGTGATACTATTACTGTTGAGATTCCACATACCGAAGCTTACGGACCTGTAAGAGACGAAATGATTTTGAAGGTGGAAAAAGAAAAATTACCGCCTGAATTCAAACCTGAGGTTGGACAGCAATATCAGTTACCTCAAGATAATGGCCAAAATGTCATTGTTACCGTTACTGAAGTTACCGATGATTCAATTGAACTTGACGCCAATCATCCTCTTGCAGGAAAAGACCTTACTTTTGATATCGAACTTGTTGAAATTGTATAATTAACTGCATTTAATCCCGGGTTTTGCCCGGGATTTCTCTCTCCTCGCCGAACCTACTTTCTTAAAAATTTATTATATTTATTGCTTATCAAAAAATGGTTTTTACGTGGAAAAAGAAAAGATTTTAGTAACATCTGCACTACCTTATGCAAACGGTCCTATTCACTTGGGGCACCTTAGCGGTGCTTACCTTCCCGCAGATATTTATGTACGATATCACAGACTAAAAGGCTCGGATGTTTTATACATCTGCGGTTCGGATGAACACGGTGTTCCTATTACAATTTCAGCCGACAAAGAGAAAGTCAAACCTAAAGAAATTATTGACCGTTACCATAATATCAACAAAGAAGCTTTTGAAAAATTCGGTATGTCATTCGATATTTATTCGAGAACTTCGCTTCCTATTCATCATGAAAATGCGCAAAAGTTTTTTAAAAGTTTTTATGAAAACGGTCTGTTGAAAGAAAAGAAAACATTTCAGTTCTATGATGAAAAAGCAAAGATGTTTTTGCCTGATAGATATGTTGAGGGCACCTGTCCAAAGTGTGGTTACGAGGAAGCAAGAAGCGACGAATGTGAAAACTGCGGCTCGCTGTATGACCCTTCCGAGTTAAAGAATCCCAAAAGCAAAGTAACCGGTGAAACTCCAAAGTTAAAAGAAACCTCGCATTGGTATTTCCCTCTCGGCAAATTTCAGGATAGAATTGAAAAGTACATTGATGAAATGAGTGATAGGTACAAATGGAAAGATAATGTTCTTAAATATTGTAAAGGTTGGTTTAAGGAAGGATTAGGTGATCGGGCAATTACGCGTGACCTTGATTGGGGAATTAAAGTTCCGATTGAAGGCGCAGAGGGAAAAGTAATTTATGTTTGGTTTGAAGCTGTGCTCGGTTACATATCCGCAACAATGGAGTTATCCAATCAAAAAGGTGACCCCGAATTTTGGCGTAAGTACTGGCAAGATGAGCGAACAAAATATGTAGCTTTCATCGGTAAAGACAATATTGTTTTCCACACAATAATTTTTCAGGCGATTTTAATGGCTTGGAATGATTTCAACGAAGATAAATATATTCTTCCGCAAAATGTTCCGGCTAACGAGTTTCTGAATTTTGAAGGGAAGAAATTCTCAAAATCACGAGGGTGGGGAATTGATGTAATCGATTTTTTAAATATGTTTCCAACAGACCCGCTCAGATATACTTTAGCATCCAACCTTCCCGAGAATAAGGATACGGATTTTTATTGGAAAGAGTTTCAATCTAAGAATAATGATGAGCTTGCTGATATTCTCGGCAATTTCATCAACCGCACTTTTACCTTTGTTCATAAACATTATGAAGGCAAGGTTCCGGAACGAAAGAAATTAGAAAGAATTGATGAAGAAATGATCGCTCTATTAAAAAGTTACCCTAAAAAAGTCGGCGATTTGATTGAGCGTTACAAAATTAAAGAAGCCACTCTCGAAATTATGAATCTCGCACGTGCTGCTAACAAGTATTTTAACGATTCCGAACCGTGGGTAACGGTTAAAAGCGATAAAGATAAATGTGGAACTACTTTGAATATTTGTCTTGAGACAATCTATAATTTAGCCGAGTTATTCAATCCTGTCATCCCGGAGTCGTCCGCTAAGATTTTCAAAATGCTCAATGCTGAGCCTGTTGAATGGTATCAGTTAACTGATGATAATTTAAAAACCGGACACAAACTGAACAAAGCAGAAATATTATTCATAAAAATTGAGGACGAAAAAATCGAACAGCAAATTAATAATCTTGGTAAACCTGCACACACTGAAAAACCGGAAAATGAGCAAATAACAATTGAAGATTTCGCAAAAATCAATTTAAGAGTAGCCGAAGTTTTGGAAGCGGAAAACATTCCCAAGAGCGATAAGCTTTTGAAGCTTCAAGTAAAGATTGGTGATGAGAAAAGACAAGTTGTTGCAGGTATTGCTAAAAATTATAAACCGGAACAATTAATTGGTAAGAAAGTTATAATAGTCTCAAATTTGAAACCTGCTAAACTATTCGGAAACGAATCACAAGGGATGATTTTAGCAGCGGATTATGACAGAGGAGTTAAGGTAATCGAAGTAGATAATGAAGTTCCTTCCGGGGCAAAGGTAAAATAAATTTTCATGGCTATTAAAACTAAGATCGAACGTAATAGAACATTAACGGTTACGAAGAGCGATATGCGACGTGTGACTCCGAACTTGCTCAAACTTAATGAGAGTACAAAAGTATCGAATATTAAGAACAAGGTTATTAATCAAGACGTATTTGAAGCCGCACAGTATTTACCAAAATCCTTTGTTGACCTTTTGATTGTCGACCCGCCATACAATCTTACAAAATCATTTAACAAGCAGATTTTTAAGAAAAAGAATTTAACGGAATACGCTGATTGGATTGACGAACTTGTACAAAAACTTATACCTCTTCTCAAACCTACTGCATCGGTCTACTTTTGTTCCGATTGGTTCAGCTCAACTTCTGTTCATTTTGTATTGAGTAAATATTTCAGGGTAAGAAATAGAATTACGTGGGAAAGAGAAAAGGGGAGAGGTTCGAAAAAAAATTGGAAGCAGAATTCCGAAGATATTTGGTTCTGCACTTTAAGTGACGATTACACGTTCAATGTTGAGGATATTAAATTAAAAAGAAGAGTTATTGCACCATACAAAGATAAAAACGGCGTACCAAAAGATTGGGATATTAATAATAAGTTTCGTTTAACATATCCTTCAAATATTTGGAACGATTTATCTGTACCGTTTTGGTCTATGCCGGAAAATACTGAACACCCTACTCAAAAACCCGAAAAGCTAATGGCAAAATTAATTTTGGCAAGTTCAAATAAAAAGGATTTTGTATTTGACCCGTTTCTCGGTTCCGGTACTTCGGCGGTTGTTGCAAAAAAGCTTGGAAGAAATTATTGCGGTATTGAAATAGACAATAAATTTGCATGCCTATCCGAAGTTCGATTATCCAGAACAAACAAGGGTGATAAAATTCAAGGTTATTCAGATGGTATTTTTTGGGAACGAAACACCTTTGCATATCAAAACAAGAATGGGAACAGTAAAAAATAAATGAAATTAATTCGGAGGAATAATAATACTATGAGAAGATCGGTATTGATATTTATTATGTTCGCATCAACAGTTTTCTTAGCGTCATGTGCATCCAACCAAAACGTTGTAGCCGAGTTCGGAAATAACGAAATAACTTATGATGAATTAAAGGAAGCTTACTATAAAAACCTAAGTGAAGAAGAAAAAGAATCCGAACAAGTAGACGAAGGTATGGCGGACTTTTTGGAACTCTACGTTAATTACAAGATGAAATTAAGAGATGCACAAGTACGAGGCTTCGAACAAGACCCTGAACTTAAACAAGAAATTGAAGATTATACAAAAACTGTCGGTGTCCCTTACGTCGAAGAGAAATTTATTATTGAACCCGGTCTTCGTAAACTATATGAACAAAGAAAAATTGAGAAAAGAGTTAGCCATATTTTAATTAGAACAGAAGGCAAGGATGCAGATTCTGTAATGCAGCTTGCCAATAACTTGATAGAAAGAATTCGTAATGGCGAAGACTTCGCTAAACTTGCTGAAGAATATTCCGATGATCAATTTTCTAAAAATTCCGGTGGTGATATTTACTGGTTGACTGCCGGACAAACAGTTCCAGAATTTGACGAAGCTATGTATCAAACCAATAAAGGTGAAGTCTATCCTGAGCCGGTTAAAACCCAATACGGTATTCATATTTTGAAAGTAGTTGATGAACAGCCGAGAAAATATGAAGTTAATGCTCAGCACATATTAGCCGGTTTTAGGCAAGAAGGCGGTGCTATTGACTCGGCAGCAGCTTTGGATAAAATAAAATTGGTTCAATCTAAATTAAAAGAGGGCGTGCCGTTTGAAGAACTTGCTGCAGAATACTCTGATGATCCGGGAAGTAAAAATAACGGGGGTAACTTAGGTTATTTTCAAAGAAGAATGATGGTTCAGCCTTTCGATGAAGCAGCATTTTCATTGCAGCCGGGTGAAATTTCCGATATTGTTGAAACACGCTTTGGATATCATATAATTAAAGTGAATGATATTAAAGAATTACCACCCTATGACGTGGAAAAAGAAAAATTAAAACAACTTTATCAAAGCAGACTTTATAAAACAGATAAACAAAAATACGTTGATTCTCTTAAAACAGAATTTAATTTTCAATTGAATAAGGTTATTTACGAACAATTTAGAGATAGAAGTTCTAGTGTTAAATTCGACAAATCTTACTGGGAAAGTGATATAGAAAAAAATATAGGTGACAGCACACTTTTCACAATTGCTGGTAATTCTTTTAGTGTAAATGATTTTGTTGAACTCGCGAATGAAGAAACGCTCTATGCTAAAACCAGGATGACAAACGGTAATATTGAAAACGCCGTTAATGATATTGTTGCCAAAAATTTACTTATCGAAAAAGCTTTCAAATTAAAAGAAGGAAATACTGAGTTCGCTAGGTTAATGGATGATTATAAAAACGGTTTATATATTTTCAAACTTCAAGAAGAGGAAATTTGGGAAAAGATTGAAGTCGATACTACACAACTTCCTGCACTCTATGAAGATACAAAAGAAAATTATGTTTGGCCCGATAGAGCTGCTTTCAATGTGATTTACAGAACTGATTCAGCTTCGATTTACAGCGATAAAAAGTTGCTTGATTCGGGTACTCCCTTCGAAACTATTCTATTAACAAATAAGAAAGACCTAAAGTTAAATAACAAAAATAAAAGACATGTCTTAAGAGCGATTGAAGGTGACGCAGTTGCAGAAAAAGCTTTTTCGCTCGATAAACCCGGTGATATTTCCGAACCGTTCAAAATCGGTAACGGATGGTATATTGTTCAATTGACTGAGAAAGAGCCCTCCAGACTTAAAACTTATGAAGAAGCTCAACCTGAAGTTATTGGCATTTGGCAAGAACGGCAGTCAAAAAAATTAGAAGAAAAATACATACAACGATTGAGAAAACTTTATGAACCGGAATTATATTATGACCGGTTGGCAGAAATACAAAATAATTAATATAACTTTTGCGGTACTTTTAATTTTTCTACTAAGTTGTAAGGAAGAAGCACCGCCTAAGATTGTTGTGGCTAAAGTGGGTAATTCCGTTTTGACCGAAGATGAATTAGATTCTCTTTTAACTTTTGCTGAAAATAAAAATAAATATAGGGAAGAAGTAATAAGAAATTGGGTAGATTCCGAAATCTTATTTTTGGAAGCTGAAGATGAAGGTATCACGAAAAGTGCTGACTATCTAAATCTGATTGAAACTAATAAAAAGAAAATAGCAGCCTCGCTTTATCTTCAAAGTTATTTCAGTGAAAAAAATAATGAAGTAAATGAAACGGAATTGATTAATTATTATAATAAGCACATCACCGACTTTAAAGTACCGGTTCAAGCGTACGTATATAATCATGCTGTTTTTAAGGACGAAAATAAAGCTATACTTTTCAGAAATACATTAATCGAAAGCGATTGGAATAAAGCAGTAAATGTATTCTCAGGTGATGAAACAATTATTCTCTCAACTTCTAATAATTTTAAATATGTTCACGAAATAAATTCCGATAAAGTAAAAATAGTTCTAAATAATCTCGAATTAGGTGAGACGAGCATCATCTTTGAAATTATTCCTGGTAGATTTAATATTGTTCAATTAATTGCAAAGTATGAAAAAGGCGATATACCGGATTTCAATTTCGTAAAAGATATTGTAAAGCAGCATTATCTTAGTACTAAAAAAACAAAAAGTTATGAAGAACTTCTTCAGAATCTTTATTCAAAATATGATGTAATAATTAACAGGTAATCGAATGAAAAAATTATTTTGGATTTTAATCATTTGCACATTTATTAGCGGACAGGAAACTTTAGATAGAATTGTTGCTGTTGTTGATGATGAAATTATTCTTCAATCTGAACTGAATTTACAAGTAGCATATTTAGCCGCACAACGTAATATCGATCCAAACGATTCAAAATTACAGAGCACGATTTTGAATAGGATGATTGAAGAGAAATTGCTCTATGCTCAAGCTGCTCTTGATTCAATTATAATATCGGATGAAGAAGTCAATGCATCACTTGAAAACCAGTTGAACTATTTTATTTCGCAATACGGTTCTCAAGAAAAACTTGAACAAGTTTACGGAATGACAATTGATAAAATCAAACGTGAATTGAGGGACGAAGTCCGTAAGAGTTTAATGAGCAACAGAGTTCAACAAAAACATTTTAGTCAAATTGATGTTACAAGAAGAGAAGTTGAGGAATTCTATAATACTTACAAAGATTCATTAGCATTGATACCGGAGAAGTTCGAACTCGCACACATCTTTATTAATCCTCAAAAGGGTGAGAGACTAAAAGCAAAAGCAAGAGAATTTGCCGAGTCATTATTGGATTCAATAAAAAACGGAGGAGATTTTGCTGCGTTGGCAAAAAAATATTCGGATGACCCCGGAAGTGCTGCAAAGGGAGGCGAATTGGGATTTGTGAAACGCGGAGTATTTTTCCCGGAGTTTGAAGCTGCTGCATTTCAGTTAGAAGAAGGCGAACTTTCTGAAGTTGTTGAATCACCGGTCGGTTTCCATATAATTCAAATGCTTGAACGTAGGGGAGAATCTATTAAAACAAGACATATTTTAATTAAAGTAAAAAGTGACGATGAGGCCGACTTGAGAGCTATTGAACAATTGAATGAAATTCGTGACAGTTTAATGCAAGGGGAAAAAAGCTTTGAATATTTTGCAAGGAAGTACAGCGATGATCAGGAAACCGCAAAGATGGGGGGTAAACTCGGTACATTCGAGGTATCACAGCTCGATAAAACTTTGCGCGACAGAGTTTATGGAATGTCTATCGGTGAAATTAGTTTCCCGAAACGATTGGAACTTGATAACAAATCTTACGGATATCATATAATAAAGGTTGTTAATCGAACACCGGAACATAAAGCTACACTTGAAGGTGATTACGAAGAATTAAAAAGACTTGCAATGTATCATAAACGACAAAAGTTATATAAAGAGTGGATCAACGAACTGAAAGATAAAATTTACTGGGAAGTTAGAATTTAATTAGGGGGCAGCGTGACAAAATTGACTGATCAAAAGGATGTACAGCTTGTTGAAAAATTAAATAACTCAATTTCGGATGTGAAAAAAGAAATTGGGAAAGTAATCGTAGGTCAACACGAAATTATAGACAGCTTATTAGTAGCATTATTAGCAAAGGGACATTGTCTTTTGGTCGGTGTGCCGGGTCTCGCAAAAACGCTTTTGATAAGAACGCTTGCCGATGTGTTGAATCTTAACTTTAACAGAATTCAGTTTACACCTGACTTGATGCCCGGAGATATCACCGGAACTGAAATTATAGACCATGATCAGTCAACAAATCAACGTAGTTTTAGGTTTATAAAGGGTCCAATATTCTCGAATATTATTTTGGCTGATGAGATAAACAGAACTCCCCCCAAAACTCAAGCTGCCCTTCTCGAAGCAATGCAGGAACACAAAGTTACTGCTGCAGGGCATACATATTCACTGCAAGAACCGTTTTTTGTTTTAGCTACTCAAAATCCGATTGAACAAGAAGGAACCTATCCCTTACCAGAGGCTCAACTTGATAGATTCATGTTTAACCTTTGGCTTGATTATCCATCGTTTGATGATGAGCTTAAAATTATTAAAGACACAACAAGCAGTTATCAACCGGAGTTAAAAAAAATTATCGGCGCTGAAGAGATTATTGAGTTCCAAGATCTAGTACGTAGAGTTCCGGTTGCCGATAATGTTATTGAGTTCGCAGTAAAAATTGTGGGAGAAACAAGAAAAACATCTTCAGCGAGTGAATATATTAAACAGTGGATTAATTGGGGTGCCGGACCTCGTGCATCACAATATCTTATCCTTGCAGCTAAAACCAAAGCAGTTATGGACGGTAGATTTACTCCCAACATTGATGATGTGAAAAGCTCGATGATACCCGTTTTAAGACACAGAATTATTCCCAACTTCAATGCCGAAGCGGAAGGAATAACTTCGGTGGAAATAATTAACCAAATTTTAACTGACTATAAAGAATAATTTTTTAGATGAAATACAGAATACTATTCGTACTCTTTGTTTCGTTAATGTTCTTTGCTTGTTCTGACGGTGAGCAAAAACAAATTGAAGTAAACATTGAGCCGCAGATAAATTATAATGAATTCGGATTAGTTGTTGACTCTCTTATTGAAATTAGAGAGAAAGTAAAAAGAAACCAAACCCTTACGGATATTCTCCTTCCTCATAATGTAAGCTATAAACAGATTTACAACATCACTCAAGCCTCTAAAGATGTTTTTGATATCAGGAAAATCCAGAGCGGTAAAAACTATGTAATTTACATACAACCGGATTCGGTTAATTGGGTTAAATATTTTGTTTACCAAGAATCTCCGTTGAAATATTATGTTTTTGATTTGAGTGATTCAATTAATATTACTTACGGTGAACGAGAAATTGAAATTCAGGAAACTGAAATTGCCGGTACAATTAATAATTCACTATATCAAACTTTAGAAGAACTTGGTGCAAGTCCTCTCCTTGCGTTGAAACTTTCCGAAGTTTTTGCTTGGCAAATTGATTTTTACGGCATACAACCGGGTGATCATTTTAAGGTAATTTATGATGCAAAATTTCTTGACGGTGAATTTATGACTGTAGGGCAAATAAAGGCTGCTGTTTTTAATCACCGCGGTAAAAATTATTACGGTTTCTATTTTGAAGAAGATGAATCAGCCGATTATTTTGACGAAGAGGGGAATTCCCTGAGAAAAGCTTTTTTGAAAGCACCTCTAAAATTCGGCAGAATTAGTTCTCGCTACTCAAACAGCCGGTTTCACCCCGTACTAAAAATTTACAGACCGCATAGAGGTATTGATTACGCTGCTCCCACCGGTACGCCTGTTCAATCGATTGGTGACGGAGTTGTCGTCGAAAAAGGATATAAAAGAGGTAACGGTAATTGGGTGAAGATTAAACACAATGGAACATATTCATCTGCTTATTTGCATCTATCAAAATTTGGAAAGGGGATTAACAAAGGGACTACCGTTCGGCAAGGACAGGTTATCGGTTATGTTGGAAGTACAGGTCTTTCTACCGGACCCCACCTGGATTTTAGATTCTATATTAACGGATCGCCCGTAAATTTTCTAAACCAAGAATTTCCCCCTTCTAAGCCGGTTGATAAAAAATACCACGGTATTTATTGGGAATATATGTCCAATCTCAAAGCTCGTTTGGATAGCCTAAAAATAAACTCCCCGGAAAACGAAATAGCAGCTGCTAATAATTAGCAGCTCAAACATCTTTTGGGTTTACACATAACCTCATAGATAAATCTTATCGAAATATAATAATTATCTATTGAATCTATCTTGTATTACTGATTATAATTTTGTTAACTTAGTACAACGCTTTAGATAATCCACCAGTGACTTTATTACCGAAAATTGATCAACAAAATCTTTTAAAAACAATTATTTATTAACAAAAATCAAAAGGTCTTATGGAAAACAACAAAAATCAAAAGACATTAAATAATGTCAACAAAGAAAACGGATGCCCGTTTCCACACGGAGTTTCAGAAAGCGCAGGTAGCGGTACATCAATCCGTGATTGGTGGCCTAATAGGTTGAACCTGGATATTCTTCGTCAGCATTCATCCTTATCGAATCCAATGGGTGAAGACTTTAATTATATAGAAGAATTTAAAAAGCTCGACTATGATGCACTAAAAAAAGATTTGCATAATTTGATGACCAATTCTCAGGATTGGTGGCCGGCAGATTGGGGTCATTACGGTCCGCTCTTTATCAGAATGTCTTGGCATAGTGCAGGTACATACCGTGTAGCAGATGGACGCGGGGGTGGAGGTACCGGTAACCAGCGTTTTGCTCCCGTTAACAGTTGGCCTGATAACGTTTCGCTTGACAAAGCTCGGCGTTTACTCTGGCCGATTAAACAAAAATACGGTAAGAAAATTTCGTGGGCTGACTTGCTCATCTTGGCTGGTAATGTTGCACTTGAATCAATGGGATTCAAAACCTTTGGTTTTGGCGGGGGACGTGCGGATATATGGGAACCGGAAAAAGATATAAATTGGGGACCAGAGCACGAGTGGCTTGCAGATGAACGTCACGATGATGACGGCAATATAGAAGGCCCTTTTGCTGCTGATCATATGGGATTGATCTATGTAAATCCCGAAGGACCGAACGGTGAACCTGATCCTAAAAAAGCAGCTAAGTTTATTCGTCAATCTTTTAAACGAATGGCAATGAATGACGAAGAGACTGTTGCGCTAATTGCCGGCGGACATACATTCGGGAAAGTACACGGTGCAGGAACTGAAGATCATGTTGGTGCAGACCCTGAACAAGCACCACTCGAAATGCAAGGGCTTGGTTGGGCGAACTCTTATGGTACTGGTAAAGGTGCCGATACTATTACCAGCGGTTTGGAAGGAGTTTGGACGAACAACCCGATTAAATGGGATATGGGCTTCTTCGAAAACTTATTTGAGTATGATTATGAACTTGAAAAAAGTCCTGCCGGTAAATGGCAGTGGAAGGCAAAGAATCCTGAAGCTCAAAATTTAATTCCGGATGCTCACGATCCTTCAAAAAAACACGCACCGATGATGCTGACAACAGACTTAGCTTTGAAGGAAGACCCGGTTTATGAAAAGATATCAAGACGTTTCTATGAGAATCCCGATGAGTTTGCCGATGCATTTGCCAGAGCATGGTTTAAATTAACTCATAGAGATATGGGCCCCATTACACGTTACCACGGTCCCGAAGTACCGAAAGAAGAGCTTATTTGGCAAGACCCTGTTCCACCGGTAGATCATGAACTTATTGATGAAAATGATATTGCTGCACTAAAGGGCAAAATACTTGATTCAGGATTATCTGTATCCGAGTTGGTATCTACTGCTTGGGCTTCTGCTTCAACTTTCCGCGGATCTGATTACCGTGGTGGAGCAAACGGTGCTCGTATTCGTTTAATTCCTCAAAAAGATTGGGAAGTAAACAATCCGAAACAGTTGGCAAAAGTACTCAAAACGCTTGAAGGTATTCAAAAAGAATTTAATGATGCTCAATCCGGAAATAAAAAAGTATCCCTCGCAGATTTAATAGTTCTTGCCGGTTGTGCGGCAATCGAAAAAGCCGCTAAGGATGCCGGTCATAACATTACTGTTCCTTTCACACCGGGACGCACAGATGCAGCACAAGAGCAGACAGATGTGGAACAATTCAGCTACCTCGAGCCTCGCGCTGATGGTTTTCGCAACTATATCAATTCGAACGTAAAACGTACTGCTTCCATGGAGGAATTATTAATTGACCGTGCACAGCTCTTAACGCTTACCGTACCGGAGATGACGGTACTTGTCGGTGGTTTGCGTGTGCTTAAAGCAAATTACGACGGTTCTGATTATGGTGTTTTTACTGATAAACCCGGACAGCTTACAAACGACTTCTTTGTAAATTTATTAGATATGGGTACATCTTGGAAACCAGTTTCCGAAGATGAAGAATTATTTGAAGGTACAGACCGTAAGACCGGTGAGAAGAAGTGGACCGGAACACGTGCCGATCTGATCTTCGGCTCTAACTCAGAACTCCGGGCAGTGGCTGAAGTTTATGCTTGTGAGGACTCAAAAGAAAAGTTCGTCAAAGACTTTGTTGCAGCTTGGGATAAAGTGATGAACCTTGACAGGTTTGATTTGAAGTAAACTTTATTAAAAACCCGACTTTTGCTAAAAGTCGGGTTTTTTTATGTGTGGAAATAATAATTAAATTGTACTATTAACTTACTTAAATGCTTTCCTAATGACTTCTTCTTGAGATTTCATATGCATTTTCATTGATCCCGGTGCAGGACTCGGACTTTCAGGTTTACCTACATATTCAACTTTATTTTTTGATCCCATTATATCCAAGAATTTTGGGAAGAGAAAATTCCAAGCACCCATATTCTGCGGTTCTTCCTGTACCCATCTTATCTTTTTAACTTTGGGGTATGACTTAATTATCTTTTCAATCATTTCCGTATCCAGAGGATAGTACTGTTCTATTCTTGCAATTGCGGCATTATTTATATTCTTCGCATCCTGATGTTTTATTAAATCGTAATAAACTTTACCGCTGGTAAAAATTAAATTTGTGATAGATGATTTATCTTTTACTCTCTTATCATCCATAATTGTTTGAAATGAACCATCGGTAAATTCTTTTATCTCCGAACGAGCCGCAGGAAGACGAAGCAGACTTTTCGGTGTCATAACTACTAACGGTTTTTCTGTCCCGTCTACTAATTGTCTTCTCAGCAAGTGAAAGTATTGTGCCGGTGTAGTAGGATTAGTTACATACATATTATTTTCGGCACAAAGAATCAGAAACCGTTCAAGTCTTGCGCTCGAATGTTCGGGACCTTGACCTTCTTGACCATGCGGAAGCAGCAGAACAAGGCTATTGGGTAAATTCCATTTTGTGTAAGAGCAGCAAATAAAATTATCAATAATAACCTGAGCACTGTTTGCAAAATCACCGAATTGTGCTTCCCACATTACGAGAGCTTTAGGATCAGCTGCACTGTATCCGAATTCAAAGCCTAATACAGCCGCTTCCGAAAGTAAACTATCCAAAGGTTCAAGCTGGGCTTGATCATTACTGATTAAATTATGCGGGATAATTTCACTTCCGTCGCTCATGTCGGTTAGAATTAAATGTCTCTGGCTGAAAGTACCGCGTGCACTGTCTTGTCCGCTTAAACGAACCGGTATTCCTTCAAGCAAAAGAGTTCCGTAAGCAAGGGCTTCCGCAAATGCCCAATCGATACGGGCATTGCCTGTAAAAAATTCCTTCCGCTTTTCAATATGCTTTTTAAGTTTGGGATTAAGTGAAAAGTTATCGGGGAATTTAGTTATTCCTTTCACAACTTCGTTTAGTTTATCGAGTTCAACCTTTGTATGTTTGGAAACGATTTCTCTTTCATATTCTTCTTTGCTTATAGCCCAAGGTCTATCCGGTCTGAATGATACTTTGGTTTTCTTTGATTCTTTTAATGCTTTATCAAGGGTATCATAAATTTCTTTGTCGAGTTTTTCAATTTCCTTTTTCTCAAAAACTTTTTCGGATATTAATTTATTTTGATAAATCTGTTTGACCGATGGATGATCTTTTATCTTTTTATACATAAGCGGCTGCGTATAAACAGGGTCGTCACCTTCGTTATGTCCGTGTCTTCGATATCCAAACAAATCAATTACAACATCCTTTTGGAATTTTTGTCTGTACTCAAATGCAAGCTCGGTAACCCAAACAGATGCTTCAGGATCATCGCCGTTCACATGAAAAATTGGAGCCTGTACCATTTTCGCGACATCGGTAGCATAAGGTGATGAGCGGGCGTCTTCCGGTGCGGTTGTAAATCCAATTTGGTTGTTAATTATAATATGAATTGTCCCTCCGGTTCTATAACCTTTCAACTGTGATAGGTTAAGAGTTTCGGCTACAACTCCCTGACCGGCAAATGCTGCATCACCGTGAATTAAAACCGGAATGATTTTATTACGTTGCGTGTCTCCCGAGCGGGTCTGTTTTGCTCTTACAACTCCTTCAACTACAGGGTTTACCCATTCTAAATGACTTGGGTTTGATGCAATTGATACACTTATTTTTTTGCCGTTCAATGTTTCATATTCACCATTAGCGCCGAGGTGATATTTTACATCGCCCGTTCCTTGCGGTGCATCGGGATTGATATCTTCCTCAAACTCGGAAAAGATTTTCTCATAACTTTTCCCGATAACATTGGAAAGTACATTAAGTCTGCCTCTGTGCGCCATTCCCAGAAACACCTCTTCAACACCATCGTTTGCAGCTTTACCGAGAAGCATATCTATCACAGGGATTAAAGTTTCGGAGCCTTCCAAAGAAAATCTTTTGTGTCCTACAAATCTTGAATGAAGAAAATGTTCAAATCCTTCAGCGATAATTAATTTTTGCATCACTCGCTGTTTAACTTTTACATCATAATTCGGAATATTTCTCACGGGTTCCATTTTGCTTTGTAACCAAGCCTTTTCATCCGGATTTTGAATGTGCATATACTCAACACCGATCATCTCGCAGTAGGTTTGATGTAGAGCTTCCAAAATTTCACGAAGCGTACCCGTCGCCATACCGGCTAAATTTCCCGTAATAAATTTTCTGTCGTAATCCCAAATTGTAAATCCGTATGTAGCCGGGTCAAGCTCTTGGTGGTACGCCGCAGATTTTGAAAGGGGATTAAGATGAGCAATTAGATGTCCGCGAACTCTGTACATATTAATTAACTGCAGAATAATTGCTTGTTTTTCGATTTCATCATTGTTGGAAACAGTTCCGTTTTTAACTGCAGTGGTATCGGTATGCCAGTTTACCGGGCGTTGTGGAATTTCTAAATCTTCAAATAAACTTTCATAAAAATCATTTTTGCCGAGAAGCAGTTCATCAAAATATTTTAAGAATTCACCCGACTCAGCACCTTGTATTACTCTGTGGTCGTATGTGCTGGTTACATTCATTACTTTACCGATACCCAACCCAGCTAATGCGGTTTGGTGCATCGCTTTAAATTCGGACGGATAATCAATCGCACCAATCGCAATAATGCAACCTTGCCCGGTCATCAATCTTGGTGTTGATGAAACTGTTCCAATTCCCCCGGGATTGGTTAAAGTAATGGTAGTATTTTGAAAATCTTTTGGTTCAATTTTACCGGTCTTAGCCTTTTCAATTAAGATATCGTACGAATCGCAAAATTCTTTGAAGTTCATTTTGCCGGCTTTTTTAATATTGGGGACAATTAAGGAACGTGTGCCGTCCTTGCGTTCAATATCAACTGCCAATCCTAAATTGATATAAGGTTTTTTAACAAGATGCGGTGAATTGTCCAACACGGCAAAAGAATTATTCATATTCGGCATCTTCTTAACTGATTGAACCAAGGCATAAGCCACAATGTGTGTAAATGATAATTTACGATTGTATAATCTTTTAAGATGTTGATTTATAATTCGTCTGTTTTCTTCCAACAATTTAACCGAAACAGTTCGCAGCGAAGTAGCGGTTGGAATCGTTAGACTGTTGTTCATATTTTCAATAATCTTAGCTCCAACACCGGAGATAATTTGGGGTTCATCTTCTTCGGAAATTTCAAAAGAAGGAGAGAGTTTTAAAGACGATTGAACTTTCTGCTCGTCTTTCTTTTTATTTTTGTTTTCCACCTTGCTGGGGGACTCATTCCCGGTTAACTCATCAAAGTAATTTTGCCAGTAATCCGATACGGATGAAGGGTTATCAAAATATTTTTCCAACAGGTCCGCAACAAATCCATAGTTGTAGCCAAAATGGTTGAATAAAATTTGGTGGTATTTACTTATTTCTTTTTCGTTCATTTCTTATATTTTCTTTGATTTTTTTTCTGTTATCTCTAACAATTAAAATGGACAATTTGTTCTATTACAAAATTAGAAACAGTTGCCCTCAAATTAAAGGGAAATCGTACATATGAGATGAAAATAAAATGAAAACGACTCATTAATTAGTAAAGAAACATAAAAATAAAAGAAGATATATCATCTAAATAAAAAGGTGTGTATAAATGCAGAATTTTGAATTTGTAAATCCGACAAAAGTTTTGTTTGGAAAGGGAATGACAGCAAAATTAGGATATGAAATTAGAGAGAGAAAAATTTCGAAAGTTTTATTGCATTATGGTAAGTCCTCAATTTTTAAGAATGGTGTTTATGAGCAGGTGACAACCACTCTCAAAGAAAACAAAATTGACTGGGTTGAATTAGGAGGAGTTAAACCGAATCCTGTATTATCAAAAGTAGAAGAGGGTATTAAAATATGTAAAGATGAAAAAGTAGATGGAGTTTTGGCAGTCGGAGGCGGAAGTGTAATTGATAGCGCTAAGGCAATAGCTGCAGGTGTTTTGTTTAACGGAAACATTTGGGAGGCATTCGAGGGAACTAAAAGAGCCGAAGCAAGCCTGCCTATTTTTACGGCTTTAACTTTATCTGCTACGGCTTCGGAAATGAATGCATTTGCAGTCATAACTAAAGAAGATGAAAATAAAAAGTGGGCTTTCTCGGCAGGTTTGGATTCTTATCCAAAAGTAACTGTGATTGATCCATCGTTTCAATTAACTTTACCTCAAGAACAAACCGTAAACGGCGCAGTTGATACTATCTCTCATATTTTTGAATTATACTTCGACGGAATTAAGAATACCGACATTCAAGATGAGATTGCAGAAGGCATAATCCGCACTGTAATGAAGCATGTAAAAATTTTATTGAATGATCCTGCAAATTATGAATCACGTGCAAATTTAGCTTGGAGTGCAACACTTGCATTAAACGGTTTAAATACCGCCGGTAGAAGTTGGGGTGATTGGTCAACCCATACGCTTGAACATTCTCTAAGTGCTTTTTATGATATTGCGCATGGTGCCGGACTTTCAATTATGTTTCCTGCTTGGATGAAATATGTTTACAAAAATGATGTCGCTAAATTTGCCCGTCTCGGTAAAAATATTTTCGGATTAAAAGGGGAAGATGAACAAATAGCAGTGGAAACAATCAGTAAAGTAAAAGAATTTTTTGATGAGATCGGTTCACCCACATCATTAAAGCAAATAGATGTTAAAGAAGAAGATATAAATAAACTCACAGATAATGCATCGCTGCGTACACCTCTTGGAACATTGATGAAATTGGAGAAAGAAGACATCAGAAAAATATATGAATTAGCATTGGAGTAAGATTCATACCGGTTGCCTCAAAATAAAAAGT